>Ga0302132_10000107_pt1 | contig 40191 bp, 13 predicted proteins | sample CB9_321_MG_FD_203113 | JGI IMG/M metagenome (GOLD analysis project Ga0302132, IMG submission 203113) | Marine microbial communities from Western Arctic Ocean, Canada - CB9_32.1 | ecosystem: Environmental > Aquatic > Marine > Oceanic | place: Canada: Western Arctic Ocean | collected 2017-09-19
ATTTACGAATCAACCTCGCCCTCTGCTACATTGCCAACGACCGAGTAGGCCAAGCCGATAAGGTACTCAACCAAACCACTGCAGATCCAGCACAGCCGTCACTTGAACATTTATACGTCAAGCTTGAATGTTATCTGTGGTTCACCAAGTCGTTACCGATGGATCAACAACATGGATCAGACATTGTGAAAAAGATAGAAGCACGCCTCCAAGAGCAAACACAACAACGGGCTGCAGACCATCTAGAATCCGACGACCGATTACAAGTGGTGTCTGACGCGGTGGCACGTTTTCACGGAGCAACTTCCGAATTGCGAAAGCAACGAACAAACACTAGCGTCCTATATGTCGACGTCGTTGGAACTCCCAAATAAATGACGATACATCCTCGTCATTTTGTATCCGTTTTTAGCGGTTGCCTCGTGGAAGTTCCGTTTTCAATAACTAGCTGCATCTTTGCCGCTAACGATTCCGCAACCACTCGCGCACCGGCAACCGACAGATGTGTATCAAACACTAGGTTGTGTGAGAATTCAGCTGACTTATTCAACTCAATCAGCGACGGCGTGGCATCGACAAACTCTATTTGTTTTTGCCGACATTGTAGTTCCAACCATTGCGGCAAGTCAGACGGTTGCCACGGTTGCCTCAAATGCAAAGTCGCGTCAGTATCAACTTCGTATCGCAACGAGTGGAACACACGCCGCTTCGTTGGCATATAGACACACCACAGTTTCAATTCACGTTGTCTACATAAATCCGCTAATTTCTCAATTGCCACGCGGAATTGATCTCCGACGGGCCCCAGCATCTCGGAACCGACAGGTGTGTAATCCAACTTGAATCGAACCGACTCGCTTCCACGGCTTAATGTCGCATTGACGGCGGGACCATAAATTTCCAAACGCGAAGGTGCAAACAGCGCATTTTGGATTGCTCCGGTTAATGATGATTGTGTTTTACGATTGGCAATCAGATCAACATGACCTCTGGCCCCCGTTTCAATCCGCGACAGTCGCTGGGATTCCAAGACCATATCTTGTAGGTCATTCCCTTCAAAAAACACCCAGACAACATGCTTGGTGGATTTAGCGATACCAAAATGCTCCAAGCAAGCGGTTTGATTGAGAATACCCGTATGGGAAATACCTAAGTTTTTTACAGATCGGTCCATTAATGAACCTAATTGGGTCGAGACAAGATCGTCATATTCTAAATTGCCCAGTTCTGTGAACGAGTCACCAATGACAACAATCTCCCAATCTTCTAAGTCTGCGGGATTACGAAACCCAGCTTGATCATATTGCAATGTGATTTCCTGTTCGTTGGGAAACCACTTGGCGTCATACCCGATGCGTTGCATTTGCGCTGTCACGACTTTTCCAGTCCAAGAGGTCGAACCGGGGCGCCGATAATAGGCTTCACCAAACGGAGTGGTAGGGATTCGATAAAACGTCGGGACACTTTCAAGATCACGTGTCGTTTGCGAAAAATCAAAACCGATCAACTGAAATGTAAGTTCGCACAATCCATAGAAAAACAGGAAGGCAATCAGACTAAATAGAGTTTTTCGTCGACGTGTCATGGGATGCGGTGTCTGAATTATTTGGTTATCAACAGCAACTACTATGGCTCTGTGGGCAAGGGTTTCTCCAATGGGATACGACCATCAAGATAACGCCAATTCTTCACAAAGGAAACCAAGTCAGCCATTTGTTGTAACGTAATATTCTTTTCGAGACCTTCGGGCATTAGCGACACACCGCGCGATATTATTTCATCTATTTCTGACCGTGCTACAACTTCCTGTTTACCTTCGGGTTGCCGTAATGTTACCGACGAGGAGGTTTCGGTCGCCAATATTCCATCGAGCACTCGGCCATCGTTGAGGATAATCGAGTAGTGCATATAGTTATTGTCAATCGCTCGATTAGGCTGCAGGATGTCCGTCAATATTTGAATAGGTTGTCGTGTACGAGAGTCGGAGATATCCGGCGCAACTTGTATGCCAATCTCACCAATCTTATGACAGGTCGCACAATTTTTTCTGAAAACAATCTCGCCTCGTTTAGGAAAAGCTTCCAGTGTCAGCGCCGCTTGATATTTTGCCAATACAGCTTGGCGATCCGCATTGACTAAACCACCCTGGATGGCGGTCGCCCGAGAGGCGATCGTATTATCACTGTGTTTAAGCATTCTATTCATACGAATTGAATCGATCTCATTTGCCGAAATGTCTTTGGCTTCAAGGGCATCTAACAACAACCGAGTTGTTGTTGGTTGTCGTAAAACCGCATCGAGACATGCGCGCTTCACCGCTGGGCGCATTGCGGGAAACTGATCCAACACTTGTTCCCAGGGGACGGCCGAACCTGATGATTGTAAGCTTTGCAAAACGGCAACGTGAAATTCCGAGCGGATTGGAGCTGCTAATAAGTCCATCAACACATCGATTTTTCCAGCATGCCCTAATAATTTAATCCCCGCCAACCGATCTGCTGCCGGTAACACTTCATTGCCCGCCCATTGCTTAGCAAATTCCCAAAGCACATCGATTTGAACCTGTTGTTCAGCATTCGCTGATGCTTGCAGTGCCGATATATTCACACTACGACTGCGACTGCCATCAAGCGTACCCAGTAAACTTGCCGTTATGCCTGGGTTGCGAACACCGAGATCGTGATATCGTTGCGGTGCCTCGGACCACCATTTCACAATCCACTTCAACCACGTTTGACGAGCGTTAGCTTCTTTGGAGAGATAACGAGCAGCAGCATAGTGAATCCGATAGATATTCTCCGTTTTCGCCGGCGACGTCGATTTCAAAACTCCGTCCTGACCTCGAATCCAGAACTGCTGTACCAATTGTGGCAGATCGTCGCCGACTACCATTAACATCGCTTGCGTCAACCATTTGTCTTCAATAGAGCGTGAAAATACGTGTAGCCACAGCTGAAAATCTGCAGGGTCAATTCTATCTCCAAACGACAATAATGCCTGAAACTGTACTGCCTGATTTGAATCAACTAACATTTTTTTCGCCATCAGTTCGCCATTAGGACAATCATCCCAATGCTTCTCCAACAACACAGCGGCTTGCTTTCGAACCGCTGGTGATGAGTCACTAACAGCCGCTTCAATATGCTTGGGCTGCAGCAGCCCCAAACCTTCTAGAACCCAGAGCGCTCGTTGGCGACCTTCCCAGTGAATTGAGTGAATAAAAATTCGCGATAATAGTGATTCGGCATCTTCAGGACGTCGTTCAAGCAATAGCCGGGCGGCTGTTTCGCGGTGCCATGAATTCGGATGTTCCAGCAAAAGCACTAAATCTTCTGTATCTGAATTTGCAATATTCCAATTCCATCTAGCGTCGAGTCGCTTGCCTTTCGATTTCAATCGGTAGATACGACCTTTATCATCGCCATAGCGCGTATCCTTACGAGTTTTCAACTCAGAGGGAACCCAATTCGGATGTTCAATCACAGCTCGATGCATATCGACAATATATAGACACCCGTCAGGACCCGTGCGGAGATTCACCGCTCGAAACCAAGAATCTCGAGAGGCCAAGAACTCCCGCTGTTCGCTGTCTGAATACATCGGTAAATAGGTCAGCGCAGCACGTGATTCTGAAATCCGTTCTGCATGCACCAAATTACCCGTTGGATCACATGTTAACGCAATTCCCTTCATCCCCGTTAAGGAATGACCACGATAAATCAAAACACCACAGGCAGCGGTAAACTGGCCCTCATGCAAATTCGACGTTGTCCAAAAATTAGTCAGCGGGAATATCTTGGAATCAGCGCCCGCTCGGGCTGCGTCTTGTTTAACATCCGCCACCGCAACACCCGAATATTTTTTGACATACTTATTGGCAATCATGATTTGCATCAATGGATTTCGATTACTACACACGAACCGGTTCCCCTGATCGTCAAACGTCAAACCAAATTGTCCAGCTCCCGAAACCGCTTCATACTTCGCCGTAATGGGGTCAAACTTGAAATCCATACCACTTATATTCACGGTCTTACTATCTTTATCTCGAGGGTTTTTAACAACGCCTCCCCGCAAACCATTGGCAACGTACACATGGTTATCCAATCCTAGCCGCGGGTGATTTGCCCGGAGTTGTGTGTTGTCTTCAGAGAAACCGACGTACCAATCTTCAATCAAGTCCGCTTGATGGTCCCCGTCGGTGTCCTTCATATATGCCACTCGACCAGCCATCGTGACAATTACGCCTTGCTTCCAAGGTTGCAAACCGGTGACAAAATGTAAATCATCGGCAAATAATCGAGAGGTTTCAAACTCGCCGTCATTATCAAGGTCTTCTAGAACACGAATACTCGACTTTCCCTTACCTTCGGGATAGTCACCCATTTGAGCGACCCACATCCGCCCAAATTCGTCGAAGCGAATCGCAATCGGATCGATGACTTGCGGCTCACTAGCAACCAATTCCAACTCAGTATCAGTGGGAATTTGAATATGGTTTACCGAATCCGCAGCAGCCGCCGACGCAACTTCGGCTGTGGGCGACTCGCTCGGCTCATCAGCAAAGGCCACCACAGCGGTGCATAATAATAGGTTACAACTTATCGTCCCGATTTTCGTTTTTATCATTAACCAACTCTACCTAGAAAATACTGACAAAACCAATCTCTTCCTCTTATGATAATCTGCCCACGCCGATAATAGTGATGCGACAGAGATTTTTCTACGACACATTACTCGCCACAATCCACTAATCCCACCGACACTATGAGTTTACCTCCCGCTAAAACCAATGTCTTGCTTTCCGACCACCAGCGCCCGCTGACTTGGTTGACAGTTATTGCAGTGGTAAGTACGGCAGCGTTGTGGGGTGGCAACCCAGTCGCTGCGAAATACACTCTGTGGTCAGATTACACAAATTATGGACTGCCGCCGATTACGGTAAGTGGCATACGATTCCTACTAGCAACATTATTTATGCTCATCTGGTGTCAATTTGAGAAATCACCGTGGAAGATCACACGTCAACAGCTTCCCATATGTCTGATCGCAGGCACATTACTCGCCGCGCAAATCGGTACTTTTACCATCGGCGTACAACTTTCTAATTCCACTCACACCACCATCCTAATTAATACATTTATTATTTGGATTTTCGGCTATGAACATTTCATCAGTCGGACCCAACGTATGACCAAACTCCAAGTCGTCGGGTGCATGCTTGCCGCAGCGAGTGCCTTGGTCACTTTATTACTTAAGTCCAGTGCCGATACAACAGACCAAGACACGAGTGACTTGCCTGGCTTATTAGGGGATGTCATCATAGTCATAAGTGGAGCTTTACTAGCTGCTAAGATATTATTTATCAAAGCAAATCTTAAGAGGGTTCGATCCGGCACACTCATGCTATGGCACGATTTAATTGCCGTTTTCTGGTTCGTCATGATCGCTGCCTACTTCGAACGTGATCGCATATTCCTCGACCAAGTCAACCAGCAGGTTGTGTGGGGTCTGATCTATCAAGGCGTCATTGTCGGCGGGCTGTGCTTTGCAATCCAAACATTCCTGCTCAACAAATATTCTGCGTCTCGAATTACCGTGTTCAGTTTTCTAACACCAATCTTTGGAATCGCCGCCGCCGCCACTCTACGCAATGACCCTTTGTCATCGTGGATATTCCTTTCATTAGCACTCGTCGCTGCCGGAATCTATCTGGTAAATCGACCTAAGAATCAATAATTAACCAATCCCACGTTTGTAATGATTCATGGGCGAGTCACCTCCCTAGCGGTAATCCAAGTAAAAAACCGTTACAATAGATCACGTCGTTTAATGCTATTCCTAAATTCCGCTTTGCCTATACATTCACTATGCCTGCCTTTGATTTTACAATTCGTGATACTAGCAGCATTATCTCACCGGGCCTCGTTGTTTTTCCCGAGGTTGTCAAATCAAATCTCGCTGAAATGATTCGTACTGCTGGTGGCGTGACACGATTACGACCGCATTGTAAAACACACAAGATGGCCGAAGTAACCGAAATCCAGATGCAACTTGGCATCACTAGGCACAAATGTGCGACCTTTGCCGAAGCGGAAATGCTCGCCACAGCAGGCGTTACAGACATCCTGTTAGCTTACAACCTCGTCGGCCCCAACATCCAACGAGCCGTACAGTTTCGATCATCCTATCCCGACGTAACATTCATCGTAACTGCAGATCATTCTTCACCCGTCCAACAGTTATCTGCAGCAATGACGGCGGCACAGTGCACGATCGACGTCTTACTTGATATTGATTCAGGGCAACATCGAACCGGTATCGCCACTGGAGACGCGGCGATTGAACTCTATCAACAGATTGCTGAGAGCAGCGGACTCAACGCCGCGGGTTTTCACTTATACGATGGGCAGAATCACCAAACCGACCTAGCGCTTCGGACAACCGCCGTAGAGCAGTGTTGGCAGATCGCAACGGACTTGCGTGACCAACTTTCAACCAACGGTTTATCAGTGCCTCGCATTGTCGCTGGTGGTACTGGCAGTTTCCCAGCCTATGCCGCTATTGATGATCCGGCACTTGAACTAAGTCCTGGCACTAATACTTTCTTTGACAACAACTACGGCAACATGTTTCCAGATTTAAACTATACCCCCGCAGCTCGAATCTTAACTCGGGTCATCAGCCTGCCGACCGCCGATTCGATAACGGTCGATTTAGGTTACAAAGCATGTGCGTCAGATCCACCACTAGAAAAACGACTCATCTTTCCTGACCTGCCCGACGCAATACCCACTCTACAAAACGAAGAACACTTAGTTTTGCAAACTTCAGCAGCGGGGCGATTCTCACCTGGCGATGAGCTGTTAGCGATTCCAGGGCACATCTGTCCAACGAGCGCGTTGCATCGAGCAGCATTTATCGTGGAAGATCAAGAAGTCATAGGCACTTGGAATATTGCCTCACGTGACCGTTGGCTCACGATTTAGATGGTGCAAGCTCATTCGCATTAATTCGCAACTGCGTTAATTCGCGGCCCTATTTAGCATCGTCGTCAGTATTGATATCTGGTCGATCGCTGTTGAGGTCATTGAGCAAGCCGTCATAAGACCTCATGCATTTTTCCACGGTCTGCCGTAAGCGTTCCACGCCTTCCGCGTTGCCCTGCTGGTTCTCCATGATTGGTTTCATCCAATCGTTCATCAGATGGAATTGGTTTTCTAGTACCGCCAGAATCGACTTTGGAACCTTATGCATTACCGCCACGCGTTGCACGCCGTCAGCGGGGTCGACTGCAATCGTTCCCGTCGTATAATTCCGCAGTTCCTCGGCTAAAGTCAACAGGGCGTCATTAGTTTGTTCGCTGTTGGAATCTCCCGTTTGCACGACCGCCGACGCAGTCTTTTCGGCAAGTCCGGCGACCCCGTGGTCGATCGTCTGACGAATGCCATCTAGGCCATCTGAGAACCCTTGCAATTGCAGAATAATCTGCCCCGCTTGGTCATCAGCGCCGACGCCACGCATCTTTACGTTTTGTAAAAAGGCCTTGCAGATATCGGCCCAGCGTTGGTCATCTTGTTCCGTAGCCCAGCCACACATGACGCGCAACTTTAACATATTAGCTTCAGCATCGGAGGTCAGCGTTTGCGAGTCGTTTTCATAGTTGCTCAGAATCAATGTTTCCAATTCTTCAGCGTTCATGATCGCCAACACCTTTTCGGCAATGCGATTCATATTTCGATATGAACCTTGCAACTTAAAGATCGGCTCGGTTCGATAGTCGTCGTCCTGAGCGGCACTGCGAATATATTCTCGGTTAACATCAAGCACAACATCCCGAACTCGCAGTAACTTCTTCATCGTGCCAACCATCTCGTTGACTTCTTCCATAGAATAGTTTGATTCAAATTCAATTCCTTCACGAGAATCTGTCTGAGCGATTTTTATGATCTCGTAAACATCTTGCTGACTACGACTGGCCAACTTGCCCAATACCGGATTCGAGGTCAGACAGTTTTCGATATAACTCATCTCAAAGACATCGGCAGTATCGCCAATGATTTCGCCAAGGTTATAGATATCAGCACGGTTTGCAAGCATATCTGGAATCTGAAATTTCTCGCCACTTTCCGTATAGGGGTTGCCTGCCATAACTACACAGACTTTGCGACCCCGCAGATCGTACGTACGAGTTTGACCTTTGTAGACACCTTCGATTTTCCGTTGGGCATCACACAAGGAAATGAACTTCTGCAAGAACTCTGGATTACAATGTTGGATATCGTCCAAATAGATCATTACATTGTCACCCATCTCGAGTGCCAAGTTTAGTTTTTGCACTTCTTCGCGTGCGCCTGCGTTGGGGGCTTCTTCCGGATCAAGCGAGGTCACCGCATGACCAATCGCTGGGCCGTTGATCTTCATAAAGATCACGCCAAGGCGATTTGCAATGTATTCCATCAATGTCGTCTTACCGTAACCTGGAGGTGAAACGAGCAACAACAAGCCCATCAAGTCAGTCCGTTTATCCTCGCCCACGACACCAATTTGTTTGGCGAGGTTATCACCAATAAGGGGTAAGTAAACCTTGTCGATTAACTTGTTTCGAACAAACGAAGTTAAAACACGCGGCTTGAATTCATCCAACCGCATGCCTTTGCGGGCAACATCCACGACTTCTTTTTTGACATCAATATAATCTCGATAGGCCGGCACGATCACACGATCAAAACGTTCTAATTTCGTAACAAACGCATTGTAGTTTAATGGATATTTATTACTTTGGATTGTGGCGTGATTACCAATCATTCCCTGAATTTCGAGATCCACCGTACCGCCAACAATTTTCTTATCATCTATTGGGCCACTCATCAACATGACCGCCAACTCATCCACATAATCGATCGCGGTTTCACCGTGATCGGCGGATTCCAGAAATGCTTCAATCCAATCTCGTAACAGAATAAAGCGATCTTGCGGGCTGTCCACTAAACGGTTTGTAGAGTCTTCGAATTTTTTCAGGAAGCTATTCTGCTGCAAATGACGGTTAAAGGCCTGGTGTAAATCGGCCGCCCGACGACTGATTGCAAACGAAGTACTGACCGTCCGCTCTTCGAACAGATAATTCGCTGCTTGATGTACATAATCCTCCGAAAACAAACTCGTCGTTTCCACAAACTGGGCCAACAACGGTTCCAGTACCGCTACATATTGTTCTTGCTCGACACTAGCCGGGAATAACTCAGAAATAGTCCCTACGCCTTGTAAACGTAACTGCATCAACTGTTTGTTCTGCTGATCCCCAAAATAATCCCAAAACAATCGCCCTAACGCTCGAGCTTTGGTGTGATACCGCAGCAACCCAATCGCCAATTCCATATCGACTAGGCCTTTAATGATTTTATCTGCGTCGAGATCGTGTACGCCTTTAGCATAAGCTTCCGTATATCTGGGCGCCATGAATTTTTGGATTTCGCTTAGCCGTTGCGTTTCGTCTAACGACCCATATTTCTCCAACGACAATTCACTGTCACTCTTAATGAACTCCAACATCCGCCAAGCTAGATATTCACCTCGATAAACCTCAACGTTCTCCGAAATTACCTCTTGCTGCCAGACTTCGCGAGTGGCCAGCAATTGTTCGTCAGTGATCAATTCGAAAAAGTCCGTACCCGTCAGGTGCAGGTACATTTCGCCGTCACGTAAAACAGTTGTCAGATCTAGTGCTTGAACGTTGACGGAAAAATGATGGCTACCAAACTTAATGACATTTTCACCCCCGACAAATAGTTCTTGGCGGTCCTTTAATTGGCGAACTGCATCTTCTCGAATCGTCTTCAGTTGACTCTGAACATCGTCAACTTTCACACTGTCTTCTAACTCCTTGAGCTGGTTCACTAAGTCTCGGATCTTGTCGATCATAAGATCCGAGGCATAATATGCGTTGATCTCATTTACCGATTCCAGGCTGTTGATACGAGCTTTAACGCCTTTGAGTATTCGCTCCGCCGCCTTCATTAATGCATTGGCTCGTTTATTGCGCGTCTCGATTAGTGACACTTTACGAGTTTCAAACGCGTTGTAAATTTCTTCTCGTTTCTCCGTCAATTGCAATACGAATTCGTCGAACTCGGCAAATTGGCCTTCGAGCTCTTCGAGTTGGATCATGACCTTTGTCAGGAACTCTTCACATTTTTCGGGGCTATCACAGATATCCAGATAATTCACGACGGCTTGATTCAACAGCTTCATTTGCGAATTGAATTCAGCCACACCTTCCACGCTCATCAAGTCCTTAATCCGACCTTTGAGTGACGCACGAGCCGTGTTTACTTTTCCGAAGATCACCGAAATATTGTCGATAATACGAGTCCGGTGTGTGGCATCATCAATATCAAGATTGCTGACGATATCAATCAACATTTCAAGTTCTTGAGCGCCCTCAGAAATCGCATCAGCCAACGCATTAGCCGCGGTAACTTTCTTCAGGGCGGCAATCGATGCTGTTTGAGCATCAATCCGCTCAGCATAAGGGTCTAATGCATTGTCACGCAACAAAAACTCGACGCATCGCTGTGAGACGCGCTCACTCGACTCAGCGACTTCCGCCTCTAAGTTTTCGATCAGCGGTATTTCTGAATAACGTAATTCTCGTAGCGATACGATCTCACCACGGACTGCTCGCAGGCCAGCTAGTGACTTGACAAAATCATCTACATTTTCGAATCTACTGTTAATAGCAACCCGCAGTATTTCTGCAACGTTTTGTTGTACCTGGCGAGTTTGATCGGCGCTGTTTTTCTTGACGCGGACAACCTTTTCAAATTCATCAATCGCTGATTCCGCTGATTGACGGATTTGTGTTAACGGTTTGGCGACTTCAAAACAATTTTCCGATGAGATCCAAAAGTAGGAATCGACGATGCCCGACGAAGTTCGTACCAAATCATGATACAAACCCGAATAGGTATCATCTTTTTCGATTAACCCTAGAACCTCATGACACTCAGCCATACCGCGGACGATTTCTTTGTTGCCAATTTTATACAAGAAAGAATCCGTGTTAGTTTCGGGCTGAAAATCATCGGAAACATAAGGCGTTTGCCATATTTGCAAGACGTGGTGTTTTTGAGCGTCGTCTTGAGCGCGAAAACAAACCATCTCGCCAGCGTGAAAAAAGGATGTGCCGTTACAAACGGTAGGCGTATCCACCTTTTGCTCGATTAAGTTGTATCGCAGCAATACATATGTTCCAGAATCTGAATTGTAGAAGACATACATATAATCTTCGCCATTGGGTGCATCCAAACGGCGATCATATTTCATATGCTGCAAATTAATATCAAAGACCTTAAATTCACCGGTGGCCAACGCATAACCGTTGGAAAAGATGACGCCATGATCATCCGGCAACATTACACAGGAATCCGCAATCGAATCAATCCGCCACACCTGCTGGATCTTCTCATTATAAATAAAATAACGGAAATCATTTTCTTGGTACGGCCGAATCTTAAGCAAAATAATTGTGCCCACGGTGGCGTATAGCACTTCTGCATCATCTAGCGTCTGGTCGACATGTTCTACAGATTCCGAGTAGATACCTTCACCAGTTAAAGTGTTGTTTTCAATCTTAATAGTAAGATCACCACCAACGGTTTCCACAAACACACGATCATCAATACTAATATGGGGATGTCGGCCTTCCTGGAATGATTCCCGTGGTGGACGCTTCCAGTCGAATTCATGCTGTGTTGGAAAATGGACTTCATGGTCACTACGGTTATCAACATAAACTAGCTTTTCGCCGGTAATTTTCCATTTCAAACTCTTAACGTCATTGTCCCCTTTACCGACTTTGAAGGTCATGAAGAGATTTGGACCGATAACAAAGAACTTGGTGAACTCCGCATCCTTATAGTATTTATAGATTTCCTGAAAATCACGCTGAAACTGCTGATCGGAAATCAAATCTGATTCTACGCTATGAAATGACTGGTCCTCAAATCGGTATACGGAAAATACATCATCGATATGTGTCGTCTTTTTCAACCCAAAATGGATGTTGTAACCAAAGACTATCTGGTCACCAATCGCGATCATGTCCCGCGGAACACAATTGTGTTTCGTCGTAACGCGTTCCGATCCAAGCAAGACCGTTTCAATCGAACCAAATACGTCCTTACGGATTTGTCCTAATTGTTGCAGCCGCTCCCGCAGATCTTGCGCGTAACCTTTCAGCCGGTTACGTATGATTTCATACGTGCCGCTTTCAAGTTGCGGAGTTGCTGATTCTGGCGAGCTGCCATCATCAACATCGGGTTGCTGTTCTTCTGAAGCCATGATACGAATTCTTAATTTTTCCTGAGGCAACGGGTTGCCTACCTAAAGCAGATTGATTCCAAGGGTTACACGACTACGTCTCCCCAATCCGCACCACTGCAAACCGTCATCGGCTTGCGTGTCCAACAGGTCTCGAGTTTTTCCCTTGGAAAGGGTCGTCACGAGACTTGCTAGCACGGCTGGCAATACGTAGCATCAAGCTAGGTTAGCTTTGAGCGTTGCCGTTAGATTCAACCGTTAGAACATCGCCAGCTACGGTATCCGAGATACCTTTGTTTTTAGCCATCCCTAACAATCCTTGCAATTCATGCCGCAGTGAATCCGTCTTAGCTAGGCCGATCATTTTGGCAATCAATGCCGCGATCGATAGGTCCTTGACGTCGTCACTACTGAGGTTAAATTGTTCGACCATTCCTAGTATACGAGCTTGGAAGTACTCAGGATCTCCGTTAAAGAAGGTATTCTTAACGTCTGTTAATACGCCACTGTTTTCAACAAAGCGGTCAATTACTTTACCGCCTTTGACCGCATTGACGATCTGGTCAAAGAATGTTGACTCGCCACCCACAATATCAATCTTTGAATTTTTGAGCGCTTCACCCATGATATCCGCTTGAGCTTCGGCAATCAGACGCTGAGCGTCAATTGCTGCGATTTCAATATCTTTGTCTTTCTTCAGACGGATCTTGAATTCTTCGTGGTCTTTACCAACGTCATCAAACAGTTTCATGGCGTTCGCTTTTTCTTCGATACCTTGAGCTTCAGAACTGTACTTCAACTTCATCACTTCGGCTTCGGCCGTTCCTTCTTTCTCGATACCATCCGCCATGGCGACAAGTCCGAGAGCTTCGGCTTCAGCAGTTCGCTGCAGGATTGCTGCTTCTGCGAAACCATCTTTCTCTTTGGATGTCGCTTTGGCTTCTTGAACTTGAGCTTCTGCCAAGCCACTCGCAGCCAGGTCGGCCGTTTTGGCTTCAGCTAACATCTTGGTAGCATGCGTTTCCTTTTCGGCTCGTTGTCGTTCTGCTTCAGCTTCAATTACGATTTGTTCAGCATTGCGTTCGGCTGCTTGTTTCTGAGCATCCGCAGCTTTCACTTCCTTAATCAATGCTTCTTCTGCTTCCATATCAGCTTTGGTCACGGTAACACGTTTTAAACGATCAACTGTAGCGAATTGTTCGGTATCCTTGATACGTTCGGTTTCTTCAACCACTCCACGTTCAACGATGACACGTTCACGAATCACTTCTTGGATAGCGCGTTTTTCGACTTCAATCGCTTTGTCTTTATCGATATCAGCCAAAGCAATGACACGTTCACGATCCGTGGCTTCTAAGCCACGATCTCGTTCTACCCGTTCTGTTTCAACCGCCTCGGTTCGTTCTTTGTTCTTGCGAGCAACAATAATCTGGCGATCTTTGTTTTCTTCAGCAACTTGCAGCTCTTCTTCGGTCGTAATTCGCCGCGATTCTGCACGCAAACGTTCTTCTTCGCGAACCACAGCACCCTGAGCTTGCTCTCGAGCGGTGACTTCTTCGATTTCACGTTGTTGACGTTGTTCCGCTTCGACCTGTTGACGTTCTAAGGCCAAAATCGCTTCACGAGCTTCCACGTCCTGCTTAACAATCGCTTTTTCTTTTTCACGGATGATATCGTTTGACTGGATTGCTTCGCGAGCAGTGAGGTCAGTAATCTTCTTAATACCTTCCGCATCAAGAATATTATTAGAGTTCATTAGCTCTAACGGAGTTTGTTCTAGATAGTCGATGGCAGTACTCACAAGCTCGTAGCCTTGCAGGTCTTCTGGGTCACCTAGAAGTTCTGTAATTTCGATTTTGAAACGGTCGCGATCTGTATAAAGGTCAACAAAATCAAATCGCTTACCAATGGTCTTTAAAGCTTCAGAAAACTGAGCGTCGAATAATTCGACCAAAGCAGCGGTGTCAGAAGCGCGCTGAGCACCAAGTTTTTTAGCAACATTTTCGATGTTGTTTTCTGAAATACGCAAATAGAAAGCAACTTCGATATCAGCACGAATATTATCCATGCAGATCAAGCCTTCTTTTCCATGACGCTTAATTTCAATACGCTTAACGGACAAGTCCATAATCTCCGCTTGGTGTGCTAGAGGAATGATAAACATTCCGCCACCCGAGGCAGTTTTGACGCCGCCTACACCTGTTCGGATAATCGCTAAATCAGGGCTGACCTTGCGATAGAACTTATTCAAAGCGATTGCCAGAATTAACAGCAAGAACAGAACTCCGCCGCTAATACCAACAGTCCAAATTAAACCTTCGGGTGCACTGGCACCTATAATTTCATTAAACATCTTCTGACCCCTTATTGGTTGTTGTTGCTACGCCCACATCCATCGATGGTGATTCGGCAACAATATACATTTTTTGATCGCTGTCGTACCCGACAACAGTAACCCGCGTTCCATTCGGGATGCTCTCTCCAGCCGTCCTGGCTTCACTAAACAAGTCCCCTGCTTGGCGTTCAATGAACACCTTGCCACGAGTGGGACCTGTTGTAATGCGTGTCGTTCCACTTGAACCGACCATTTCACTCGGTTCAAAGAAATCTTCTTGAAACCACTTTCGCATCGGTTGTGTAATCATTTTCGTAAGTGCTAATCCTGCAACTAAGTTCAACAACACTCGAATACTTATGTCTCCGTTGGTTGCCTCTGCAATGAGTGGTTTCCAGCGGTCGACCGCAATAGAAGCGGTCAGGAATGAAACAGATAAAAATGTCATCCACACCATAAATGGAATAGATCCCAAATTTAACCAACGCAATGGTACTAAACCAATTCCTAAAAATCCGTCAAAACCGCCCACGTCTGTATCCGTATCAAAATCCAAGTCGAAATCAAACGCATCTAAACCTAAGCCTGTCAAAACCGAGATTACCCAATAGGCAACCACAAACATCACAGCACCAGAGGCGAATGTCATTTCATCCGTAAATAGATACTCTTGGATTTCACTAAAACTATTCATTGTTCTCAAAGTCCTAAGGACAAATACAGCCTTCATGCAATTTTGCACAGCGAAGGCCTCTGATAAGTATGCTTACAAAACAAACATGTAATCTGTTTCTTTTACTTTTCCGACTAAAAAACATAGACAAAACAGCGAAGTTTTGATGGTTGTAGCGACTTTAACGGTTACGCAAGCATTACCGATAAACGCTGCTCCATATGTCATTCTTTGGAACAACTTACTATTCGCTGGAGCGCTTGAATTATTGAACTAATTCGCGAGAGAATACTATCTAGGAATTAACCTAGCGCGTCCCATAACCGGTCAAAATGGCCCAAATAGGCCCGATTAATTGACGCTTCACCGGTGATCAAAAAGTTTTCGTCATTATGCTTATCCGCACTGCGAGTCCAGTTGTAGCTGCCGGTAAGCGTCGTTTTCTGATCGAAAACTGCGTATTTATGATGCATGTGATGATCCGTTTGATCAATTCGTACCGGAACGCCCAAGCCCATGAGTCGTTCAATGTCCGAGCCTGGATCTAGCGATTTATCGTTGTCCGAGATGATTCTCACCGCGACACCGCGAACGAAAGCATCACGAATCGAGTCAGCGATACGATTATCAGTAATCGTAAACACACAAATATCGATACTGCTAGTAGCCCGTTCAAGCTGATTAACGATAATCTGAGGACAATCGTCACCAGGGCTAAAATAGACTTGCGTACTATTCTGATCCGGTTCTTCCCGTGATTGAAACACTTTTATTGCGTCTTCAAGCCACTCCATAGCAGGGATTCCTTCGGACCCCACAATCGACTCGCGGGCCACAGCAAACGCTCGATGCCGCAAGAACCCCAACTGTTGCTCAGAATCACCATGCTCACGGACGATGCCCTCAAGAATTCGTTTTTCACCGCGAGATACTCTAAAATCATCCAATGTGCTTTTTAATAAATCGTCAATTTGTTCTTGTCGCATGGTTGATGGTTTCCAAATCAGTAAAAACAATTGCCGCGGACATCTTACGGGGAGCCTATTTGTTGAAAATACTTCTTCACAGCACTATGAAATTTTACCGGATATTGCGCAGCTAAGTGCCGCGCGATGATAACCGATTTTGAAAAATTTTCCAGATCTCCTGCGGCGACACCTTCAGCAAATCGGGCCGTTCATCCGCTAAGATGTCCTGCATCGCACGGTTGTCACACCAAGGATGCCAAACTATGTCTTACCCGAAGAAATCATCTAAGGCGATGTCGACTAGCAGTTCATCTTCCCGAGCGTCCATAAGGTCTTCGGCAATTTCACCTAGCAGGTCTTCAAGCACTTCACCACGAACCGTACTTAAACCGCTGCTTCGCATGTTCCGCATGTCCGCAAAACGGTTGGCGGAAACATCGCTTGCAGGGACTTGAACATCTGGAGAATCAATCGTCGATTGCGTGGTATCTACCGAATTCGAAAATTCACCTTCGGGAGCTTCACCATTAGCATTGGCGTTGAGGAAGTTGATCACTTGGATTACATCGTTCGGTGCCACAATGCCATCTTCGTTAACATCCAAATATGGTGGTGGACTATTACCAGCAGACGGTGGAGGTAACACCGTTGAACCGTTTGAGTCTAACTCAATGATGATCAACAAGGCGTCAATTGGCGATACCGATCCGTCCGCATTAACATCCAGACCATTTCCTCGGTTGTGCCATGGGAATGGGTCATTGACAATGCCGATGTTGACAATTGCTTCGTTGGAAACGGCTCCGTCGTCGTCAGTCACTGTGTAGGTAAAGTCATCAGCACCGAGGTAACCGACATCCGGGCGATATTCGACCGAACCATCCGCCAGAACGCCAACGATGGTTCCATGTAGTGGTGCAACAGTCACTTGTACCGAAGCCGGAACAAGTGTCCCATCGACATCTGTGTCATTCGCCAAAACGTCAATGGCCGTCGAGTTGTTGGCAACATCCTGGTAAACTTCGATTGGTGAACTCGACGATCCGTCATCAACGGCAACAGGAGCGTCGTTAACTTCTACTGAAACAGTCGCTGGAGCCGACCAATCACCAAAGTCATCTTGGATGCGATACGTAAATGTCACATTACCAGAGAAATCCGTGGCGGGCACAAACGTGACTGTATTGTTTGTTTCTAAAGTAATCACAGCTTCGGACGCCGCTGGGGATGTGACAATTTCAACTGCATCGATCGTTCCATCAATGTCGAAATCGTTTCCTAGGATATCGATGGAAATAGTCGTGTTACGCGGAGCCAATGGTGCCAGTGTTCCTGGATCGACATTTAGCGTATCGTCCACTGCCACAGGTGCGTCGTTGATTCCGGTCAGATTTATCGTGACGGTACCGTTTGCCACGCCACCCATGTCGTCTTCCACAACATAGCTAAAGGTGTCGACATCCGTCGCTCCATCCGCAAGTGCTTGAATCGCCGCAGCTGCGGTAGGATCGTAGCTGAACGTTCCATCGTCAAACACTTCAACGTCGGCCCCTAGATTGCTGGTGCCTGTCATATTCGTACTGCCATTAACACCGGTAACCGTCATCGGGTCACCTTCGGGTTCAGTATCGTTGGCCAACAAATTTCGAGCAGCGTCAACTGGCAATGCTACGTCTTCAGTTGTAGCAAAAACGTCCGGATTCGCCACCGGTGCTTTATTCGTTCCAGAAACAGTCACCGTTACGACGGCTGTGGCGGTGGCTCCGTTAGAATCCGTAATTTCGTAATTGAATGTATCATCTAGCGGTACATCGGTACGAGACAAGGCTTGTAAGGTTACCGAACTCGATGGGTCATAGCTAAATGCCCCATTAGCATTTAGGACAACCGTAGCACCTAGGCTACTGGTTCCACTAAGGTTACCAGTGGTACCGAACTCGGTTACGGAGATGGTATCATCCGCATCTGGGTCTGAATCATTACTCATCAAACCGCTGGCTGCTACCGAAAGCACTTCGTCTTGGCCAATTGCGTATACGTCATCCACAGCTAAAGGAGCATCATTAACGCCGTTGACCGTAAATGTCAATGTTGCCGTCGATGTCGCGCCTAGTTGATCGCTCATCGTATATTGGACGCTGTCGTTTACGGAATCACCTACATCCAATGCGGTAAGTTCAGTAGAGAAAGTAGGATCATATATAAAGGATCCATCAGCATTGAGGGTTAACCTCGCACCACGATTTGTGAGCGTCGTGAAAGTACCGGCGGCCAAGTTCTGGGCACCAAGTTTAGTCACCGTCAAGACATCGCTTGCATCAACATCGATATCATTTAACAAGACGCCTGCCGCAGGAAGCCCGCCTTCGGTTGTCACGATATTCTGAGCAACCGTTCGTAAATCATCCCCAGCAATCGGCGAATCATTCACGCCCGTGACTGTGATTGTCACAGTCGCATCAACCGCCGAATCAATTGCTTGTGAGTCGGTCGCTTTATAGGTAAAGAAAACATCTCGAGTTTCGCCGTCGGCTAAATCTTGGAAGTCGGAACCTGGGTCGAAAGTAAATGTACCGTCGGTGTTATTAACAACGGATCCTTCACCCACGCCCAAATCTGCGACAATACTATAGTTAATCGTCGAACCATCATCGTCATGATCAACGTCGTCACCCACAAACGAACCGTCGACCGTAACGCCATCTTCGAACGCCGCGATGCTCGTATCGCTCACGGTCGGAGCGTCATTTACACCTGTCAGGGTGATGGTTACGGTAGCGGAGGTTTGTGAGGTAAACCCATACCCATTTGTCGAAATGGTGTCTTCAATTAGCGTATAAGTAAACGTATCCAATCCAATTTCACCGGCGGACAATTCCTGAGCGGCAATACCTGCCGCTCTTGGATCATAAGTAAACGTTCCACTGCTAGGTCCGACACTCTTAAAAGTCGTGTCAACCGTAACCGTCGCGCCCAAGGCACTCGTTGCGTCAAATGTATTGACTCGAATGTCGTTGTTATCAGCATCGGTATCATTAGTCAGCAAGCTCGGATCCGTCGGTAGTACTGGCAGTTCCGCGTCCTCAGTAGTCGCAAACCCTGCGGTACCGCCAATGGGATCGTTAATAGGTTCAGGCGGTCGACCGTCAACAATTTGCACAACGTAGTCTTCGACTTCACCATTGACGGTTAGTCCAGTTGCTCGCAATCCACCAACATCGCTAAAGCGGAATCGAGCATACGTGCTACCCGCCACCGATTCTGGTTCGAGCGGAGACTGAACCGTAAGAACGTTAACACCAGCAGCGAGTTGCATACTATAGGCGACCTGTTCGCTCGCATCATCCCAGTCACCGTCGCGGTTAAAGTCAATCCAAGCGTCTAACAGACCATCGGTATTAGCATTAATTTCTAACGACGTTGAAACGAATGGATTGAAGAATCCGATCGCTGTTCCGCCCACACCCGTTACGCCATCCGCATCATCACCGGTTAACTCAACTTGTCCGCCAGCGCGTGCGATTGGATTTAAGTTGAGGTCAAGATCGGCATCAATGATCGTTTGGGTAATCGCTGCAGCAATCGTATTGGCATCATCGGCAGGATCAAAATTAACGACTAAATTACCAAGGGTAAATCCATCCGCAACGGACGTGTCTTCAAATTCGAACGTGTAAGTATTGGATGTATCGGAAATCGTAAACGTGTCACTATCCTGAACACTAGTGACGATAATATTCCCTGAAGTAGTCACCGCATCAAATGCTAAGCCTGATGCTAACGCTATATCAACGTCATAGCCCTCACCGTCAAGGTCGTCGGTGACCGTTGGTTGGCCATCTACGTCGCGGTCAACTCGTTCACCTAAGAATACATCGCTGCCCGACATATGAATCGCTGGATTGTGCCCACTTATCGTTGGGTAACCGTTTTGCGGTGCTGTACCGACTCCATCTGGAGCATCACCCGCATCATAATCGACCTCACCAATTTGGATAGCGAAGTAGGTTTCGCCAGATAATTGATTGGGCTTCAGAGGGTTCGTGGCTAGATCTTCAATTTGACGCACAAAACGAGGCGTTTGCACACCCCACTCGTCTGCCAGAAATATATTGGCATTGTTGGTACTGACGGTCGCCGCAGCGGTCACGATGACTTCGTTGGCCCGATTGGGAGTAGCCACGACGTCAGTTAGCTGAGTTTGCTGATTGATCGCTTGGATGATTTGTACAGCGGTTTGTGTAGCATCAAAATATTCCATCGGTAACACATTGACGGGGATAGCGGCGGGGTCACCAGGATTACCACCAACTTTGATCAAGCCTGTTTGGTTTACATTTAGCGAATGTGCCGCTGTGGATCCCAATGATATCAATGAGGTGCCAGCAACGCGTGTCGGATCCAAGTCCAATCCAGCGCCTTGTATCGCGACGATAATCTCATTCATAAATTGAGTCAGCGTGGTGGTATCGGTAAAGTCAATTCGAGTATTACCCAACGTAATATTAGGATCAACACCCGTGTTATTAAATTCAAATGTCACAGGGTTATTTGCCCCGAATTGAATGACAAATGTCTCACCATCCAAGATTCCACTGACATCGCCTGCTATTGTCGGTACTTTGACACCGAACTCGGGACGCACACCAGGTGCACCTTGTTGAGTCAATGCACTATCGATCGTGACCAACACGTGGTTTAAACTACCACCAACATGTAACAAACCATTGGTCAGCGGTTGGGTGTTTAGATTTAAGCCGCCGGAATTAATCGCTGCGGAAATCTTGTCGGCCAAGACTTCGTCCGTATCTTCGGTTGTGAAATCGATTTGCACATCGCCATTGGCTAGGTCTGCAGTCAAAAGACCATCCGCAATATCGCCATCTTCAAACTCGAAAGTGACCACTTTAGTTCCATCATCGATCGTGAAGAAACCCGAATCTTTCACACCGCCGGCAAGGCCAGACTCAGTCAAACTTGGAGCCAAACTGATGTCTAAAACATGCGTTTCATTTGTACCAAGGTGCACTTGTCCATCACCGAGGTTTACTGGGTGTACACCCAAGAAGGTGGACTCAATCGCTGTGACCATTGCGTCGGCAATCTCATCGACGGTGTTATTAACCGTAAAGGGAACGGCCACGCGTCCTGGGATTACGTTGCTTGGTATGTCGCGATCAAATTCGAATTGAATTGGGGCGATATTTCCTTGTTTGATCGAGAAGAATTCGCCGTCGACAATTCCGCCCAAACCACCAGCCTCGACAGGAATTTGAATTTGCAGCGTTTGTGGTACTTGGATTGAATATCCGCGTTCGAACTCAAAATCAGCATTGGTTCCGTTAAGGTCGCGTACCAAGAATGAATCACCATCGTTAATATTGATTCCGGCTTCCGCGTCGATCTTCCAATAATCAAGATTTGCCAATTCGATTGTATAAATTCGATCTGGCGTCCAGATTCCCGAAAGTGGGGTTAGCCGAATCGTGTCATTGGTTTCGTTGTAGCTGTACGAATAGTCGATACCATCTTTGAGCAGTTCACCGTTGCGTCGAACAATGACTTTTTCAGTGTCCACGCTATTATCAGCAATGCCAATACCTTCGCTCGGGTCGGCAGGTTCTTGCCCATCATTAAGCCGAATTTCGAAGCTTGATACCACTTGATTGCTACTAAGATTTACAACCGTCAAACCATTGTTTTGATCAATCCCGTCGGCGTCATTGTCTTTCGGATTAATCAGCACGGCGACAGGCCCGGTGAAATCGGAACGGTCAATCGCTCCACGGTCAATAAACACGTTAGTTCCTAAACCACTTGGAGGTTCGACGGCCGGATCATCAACTCGTAATTGACCCGTAACATCTCGGACTGGTGCGATAATTGGAGAAGGAGAAATACCGATTGGCGATTTTACTTGGCCATATACAAATCGTTCGCCAAGCGAACTGACGGAACTATCGATGGCACGATTTGGATTATCTTGAGTACCAGGTTTCAAGTAGAAATTATTTACGTTTATGGACGGATCGACAAACAAAGGATCCGCATTGGTTATAGAAATCGCAAAATCTTCGCCACTATAATTTGTGGTTTGTAAATTCCCTTGGTAGAGTGTTCCACCAATAACCGTAGTATTGGAACTCGCATCAACACTTATCCCTAGAGCAGTATTAACGATGATATTGTTTAAGAGCGTCGGGCTTGCATTCTGATCAACTTGAATGCCGACATCCGCACCCCCAAGACCGCCGATCAAATCACCACCGACGCCGACGATCGTATTATTGATAATACGCCCAAACGGTACTGCCCCAGTTGGTAATCCTGCACCATTCGCATCACCACTAAATCGTATCCCACCGGTACCACTATGGGTGATTAGATTATTGGTTACTGTTACACCCGGAACCAATCCCTCATCATTGATTTCATCTAAATGCCGTACAGCGCCTTGATGTGGAGCATTACCATCGACGTCCGATCTGGGACCGGCCTCTATGTGGATTCCATAATTTTGCGAATGATTAATACGGTTACCGTGTAACAAGATTTGGCCCTGTTCACGTAATAGATTAGAATCTCCTCGCAAAGTACTAAAGACATTCAACGTACCATCCGCAAATTCACCAAATTGGAATATTTGGCCGCCGCCTAACGGGATAGCACCTGTGGTAATTTCAATTTTGTAGAACCCTGTATTGTTCGATTCCGGCGTATCAACACCGTCGTCAGTGTCAATCAGAATCACACCGGCGCCCAATGGTTTGGTTTCGCTATCGGGAAAACCAGATACACCAATGAAGAATACGCCACTTGTGGGTGCAACGAACGTCGATGTTTCAATACCACCATTTGCGGTTGCGTCAACTCGTTCACTACCGATCTCAGTACCCAACGAGTCATAAATTGTTAGAACCGGGTCGAGTAACCCACCCACGACCGATTCCAAACGAATCTGAACTTGGTCGCCGACATTCAAACTAATTTTGAATAAGTCCGCATCGCGAGCCGGTGTAGTTATCAAATCTTGGTTGTCGCCAATACTTCCAGTTGCCTGGAACGTCGCCGACTGTGTGCCGTTAATTCCAGTTTCAACCGCCAATGATAAAATATCGTTAGGTTCAGCTGCAGGTCCGAAGGCTGGATCAAAGAATCTAGGGCCAACGGCACCAAGAATATACGCATCACCATGCAAATCAACGATGGACGAGGATAACGTAGCGCTACCGCCGATCGCATCAAACCGCAAGTCATCTCTCGGATCATCATCGTTATCATCAGCAAATCGCACCCCATCCGTACCGTCGCTTAAAGCTGCCGTGACGTCTAATACAGCTCGTACTTCTAAACGATTAATAGTATCTCGTAAACTAATTGCGACTTCCCATGCCAATTGGTCCGACGTAAATGGGACTTCCAAATTACCAGGCGTCACCCCATCATCGTTTACTTGGTCATTGTATTCAAAATTAACAATATTCAAACCATCTGTTAACGTGAATATCTGACCGTCAGCAATATCAGCGCCGTCTGAAGCTATCACGCGGAAACCATTTGATTGGCGATCATTGGTGTCAAACGTTTGATTGAATGCAGCGCCAGTTAATACACCGCCAGTTAGATACTCTGATGCCCTGCGAATTTCTAATTGGTATTCACCTTCGGTAACACCTACAGGGTTACCATCGTAGATACTATTACCATTGAAATCAGTGACCATTTCGCCACGTTCCGCATAGCCAATAATGAAATCGTCGACATAGAATCCTTCATGATCATTGTCCTGCAAACGACTCGGTTGGCGGGCCGGACGAGTAACGGGATTTTGAGGATCACCTGGTAAGGTATCCGCCAAACCAAATGGGCCGGCGTCATCGACCGTATGGCCGACAATTCGTAACAGGTCTTCGTGTTGTTTAACTATATTATTGTCGACGTCGCCGATTGGTAATTCCAAAGTAAGCCCACCAGTATTATCAACAAATACGATGGCTGTCGGTAAGAGTGACGTGTGCGTTAAAGCAATACGACGCTGAGCATCACCAATCGCGGCTGTAATATCTAACCCGACGGTGGCATTAATTGCATCTCGTACCGCGATGGCTACGTCACCGGGGACCATTATCGATCCCGGAATAACCTGTATCGATTCATGATCTCGGGCCGTGATTCCTACAATTCCACCGGTGTCGACAATTACACCATCGTTGTTTGACATACCCACAAAGTGTTGAATAACAGTGACATCTTGGAATCCTTGACCCGCAATTGCGGCGCCCAAACTTGCGGCAATTGCCGCCTGGTCGTCACCGGTATTTACAGTCACCGCTACGTTTCCGGCTCCCACGCCACCACCGAAGTCAATTTCAAACGTAACCGTTGTATCGGTTGGATTTCCGGGAGTTGTCAGTGTAATCAGTTGACCATCAACTAAATCAGCAGCAGTTGCTTGAATTTCGATATCAATTCCAACACCTGGGACGCTGGCGGGATCTATTCCAAACGTAGCAGACGTCGCAACGACCGTATCCAGCGTAGAATGAACTTGAATTCGATTGCCATCGATAACATCCGCATTCAATCCGAGTAGGCCTAATCCATTTATCACATTTACTAACTTTGTAGCTAGTGAGAGCATTAAATCCGTATTTTGATAACTTACCTCGATATTACCAGCTGCAACGCCATCATTGATATCAACATCATCAAATTCAACCGTAAAGGCATTTCCAGTAGCATTGTCAATGAAAGTAATCGTCTCTCCATCGCCGACTCCCTGTCCACCATTTGCGGGGATATCTATCAATAATCCGGTATCAAACTCATAGGTTCGTGCCGAGGCTAGATTAGTAACTGGATTTAGAACACTATCGGAAAGTACGAACACCTCACCGTCACTAAATTCATTACCTGCATCAGCGACAATTACGGGACTATAAAATGCTGGTTCGATCGAGATATTGACCGCGTCAGCAACCTCGACTCGATCCATCCCTTCATGCACGAAAATTGTAACCGCATTGGGATTCAACGGAACTCCAAAGCCATCGACATTCAATCCTATTTGACCGTCGATAAATGGTAGGACGTCTGGACTGGCGTTAATCACGGACGGACCGTTACCCAGACGATCGACTGGGAAATTAAGACGTTCTTGATTTATATGTACGGCATACCCGGCAGCATTCGCCGCGGCTTGTAAGCGTGTTGCTACATCCGCACCACTATCGAGGTCACTTATCAGTACAGCTGTATTACCGGCAGTTAAAGTTGCTGGATCCCGCAAAAACTCAAACGTCGTTATAACGTCATTTTCGTCTGTCAATTCGAGTGTTGAATTATCAACAATACTGCTACCCGATGGAGCAACAAACGTTATACCGGATTCAAATTCAAATATTTGCCCGTCTATCGTAAACGATTCACCATCACGCAAATATTGCCCTTCTATGGTTCGTAGTTCCGATCCAGCAGTATCTGTTGTGCCGGTATCTGAATCCCCACTGGTGTAGAAGTCAATTCGTAAACGCAAATGTTCAGCACCGGCGAATGCATTAAGACCAATGCGGACTTGGTCCCAAACACCGTTGGTGTTCGCTAAACTACTAAGTAAACTCCAAGCTCCGCCGTTATCCGAGATAAATACACGAGCGGTATCTCCATCCCCAGCATCCTTGAAATAGTTAAAATATAACGTCGGGTTCTCAGCTGACGATTTTCCCTCTAAGGAGAACTCGTTGCTTACCATCGACCCATGAGCACCTCCAATAAAATCATAAGACCGAGGGTCATTATTAATATTACCGCGGCCAAAATGGAGCGACTCCCGGCCAAGAATATTTACGAGTCGACTTCCATCTGGAGCCGGTGGGATACCATGGCCCGCATCAAACTGACGTTTATCGATTTCTAACCGATCGGGACTATTGGGATTCGGGCATGGAACTAGAGCAACATGAACTCGATCCCAAGAATCATCCACTTCACAAATGACATCAGTCGGGTTGAGCCTGAACTGAGTATTGAAACGGTTGACTTCATTTTGCTGGGTAGTCGAATCGTCGTTCGCAATCTGGTTCCAGAATAGATTTGTATCGAGATTACCAAAGACAAGACCCACCGGAGCACCTGCAAATGGAATATTACCCAGTTGAATCGATGTCTCGCCATCTGCAAATATTGGTTGCAATACACCGTCAGTGTCAAACGCATATACAACACCACTGCTGTCGAGCCCAAATAGCATGTCTGCGTATCGACCGTTTTCAACATTTTGCGGACCAATTGTCAATCCAGTGAAGTTAATACCATTAAGATCTGCTGCAGAGCTTGTTATAAACGTTTGGTTAACCCCCAGGGTCTCTTTTTGACGAATATTCACGTCGATTTCATAGAGACCCCCCTGATTACTTACAGCAAACAGTTGGTCAGTCCTACCTGTAATAGTTTTTGTTGCCGTCAAACCTGTAATAAGTCCACCTGGTCCGGCACCGCCTCCAGATAAGGGAGACCCCGGTGGAAGTATGACTTGTCCGCCCTCTATTGTTATCGTATCACCAGTTACTGACGCTACCACCTGTTGGTTCGCATAGTTAGCATTAATTGCAGCGGCCAATTTCGTTGCAATTCCGGGAAGGACCGGAGCCGCTGGCGGTGGCGGTGGCGCAAAGGGATCCGGATAGTCTGCGCCCTCGTCATGTGCCAATAATTGAATTCCCACGTGTTGCGGATCTGACACTCCGCCTTCAGTTACCAAATCAATCCAACGAGGAGCCACGCCACGGAAATCACCAACTTCAGCTCCCAGGAAGTTGATTCTATCCTCATAAAATCCAACGTCGAAACCTGGAAATGCTGAAACTGCGGCCTGAACTTCTATACCAATTTGATCGCGATCAAATGGTTCTTCGACTTTAATTACACCTGTAGGAAACTGCAATGTCGCTGCTAATGAATTTGCGGTAATTGCACCAATTTCTATTTGCGGTCCATTAACGACAACCCGATCACCACCAAGGTTCGAATGCCACCCTGTATCTAACGTGATTCCACTGACGGCTATGTCAATTTGTGCAGCAACTTGTTCAGGCGTGTCTGTTGTATTGAAATCAACTTGTATATGCGGTCCGCCAATACCTGCACCAACACCCCCGCCGACGGCCAAGTCTTCAAACTCGAACACTGTTTGAGCTAATGTCAGGTTATTGAAAACACTAAAGATGTCGCCATCAACTAATAAGCTAGGATCCTTAATATGGACGATCGGAGCCCCACCAACATTGCCTTCGAGTCGAACCCCTTCGACAGGAAAATCAACATTCGTAATAGAAACCAAAATATCATTTTCAAGTGTCACTCGATTTCCAACAGCAGCTGCCGTTACGGTCGTAACATTGTTGGCGGTGATGGCTGCCCGCAATAAGCTAGCCAATTGGATAGCGGGCGTCCCAGCTCCATATGCAATCTGCACGGCAGTCGGATCAGACGGAGGAATCGGGGGGTCTACAACTGGAGATTTGTCAAATTCGAACGACTGCGAAGCCACTCCGTCATTTATCGTTATTATTGTATTATCATTCAACACAACGCCATTCGCAAAGAAATCAATTACATTTCCCGTGTCAAATTGGAATACGCTTTCATTATCATCAATATCTGTATCGGGATCTAACACCCAAAAGAATCCATCTTTCATTGTTTGAGCATTGAGTACGTCAATATCCTGTTTAATTTCAGGACCAAAATCTAATTCAAAAGTAGTGTCTTGAAATCCGTCATTTATGATAAAAGTGTCGCCGTCATTTAATTCCCATACGGTAGCACCATCACCAGGTCTTGTGGATGTAGCGCGACCAAGCGGATTTGTTGCAGACACTGAGGACAACTCTGGTCCCGTCACGATTCTACCAACGGCCCAAGCATTAGTAGATGCCTCGTTTTCGGTAGGATCTTGGTCAAATTTATCACCTGTGTGTCGTACAGCGCCGGTCTCGGGATCAAGTTCGTAAAGGAGATTTGTCTTCCAGTTGACACCATTATTTAGATCTGTATCATTTCGATTTCCAACAGCTAGCAGACGTTCACTGTTTACATCATTCAAGAAATTATTGCCGAAATACATCGCTTCAAAGTCCACACCATAGCCAACATCATTATTGTCACAATTATGTGCTCGTTTGTAACTGGTAGGATCCGCAGGATCCAATTCAAACGTCTCAATACCCGTGGGGCTGGCGGAAATCACGGAACCATTTCCCGTATTCAACTCGAGATACCTGTTATTTGCGTCCTGGGGATTACAGACATTCACCGGTAGGTGTGCATGCGAAAACGAATGAACCGTGCCGTCAAATTGTCGACCTATATCAGCAACTTGAAAACTTGAGCCATAATCAACTCCATTGAAATCAACTTCTTCCGCTCCGGTAAACGGATCAAACATCGCCATTTCATTAGCGTAAGTTACGTACAAGTTTACATCACCCAATACCCACGGAATGACAGATTCATTATCCCACAATATCGCCTGCTCTGGCGGATCCAGCGTACCGCTATTGCCGTTAAGGTCAATATGATCTTCTGCAACTCGTCTGATCGAATCAACCGGTTCGAATTTCGTCGCCGATCCGATGTTCGGCGTATGTCCCTCAAGTGATACGACGGCGTAATACACACCCGGCAACAGGCTGATAGGACCAATTAATGGATCACTGGTTCCAACGGAGCCTCGACTAAGATCTTCGACCTGATTGTCAACAGCAGGGCGTGGCCTGTCGTCAGCGACATTGGAATCCGAACTCCAGTAAATTAGATTTCCACCTGCGTCGTAAATACCAAGATTAAGATTTGCACGACCTAGCCCATCCGCCCAGTCAAGATCTATTACGACCGGCCAGTTGAGTACATCGTCGGATTGTATTTCCTGTGCGGCGACCTCGAATCGATAATAATCTTCATCCCAATCTAGTGTACGAGTTGGAGATGTTATTGGCGTTAGATTTTCGTGCATATAACCTGAAACACTTATCGTACCTCGTTCAGATTGAAGCAAATTGCCAATATTTTCTGCAGTACCGATGGAATCATTCTGCAAATGGGCCGTCTCTATTTCTGTTGTTTCACCGCTTAAGAATGAATGTGTCGGTTGTCCGACGACGGTAATACCCGTTGACGCATAGTTAATCGATGCATATTGAATCATTGACCCTGCAACTTCGTCCAGTTCATTTAGGCGAACTTGCATGGAGTAAGCACCAGAACTTAGGCCAGCGGTTATATCAGCAATTTCCCCTTCCGGTGTGTTACTACGAATGCGGAGGGCATACGTACTACGAACACCAGTCGGTCCAGGTAAAATAATCCGCATGCCAGGGTCGCGAGGATTTATCGCCCAATAGTCTTTCCCTCCAAATGGTTGATCTGCCTTATGCAGAACCCGAGCTTTATTGACCATTGATGCATCGATAGCCAGCGAAGCATCTTGATTCGTTTCATCTAAAGAATTCGTTGATCTCACCAACACTCGATCGTTGCTATCAACAAGTTCAATAACGGCATCCAAAGAATGGGTCGTGCGGTCAACATCGATATAGACCTCTGTTCCTGCATCCGCTTCGAAACTATAAACATCAACGTCTAAATGATTCGCGAGAAAACCGTTCACCTCAAAACCAAGTCGACGGTTGTCATCACCAGATTTTTGACTAGGTGCCAACTCGCCTATATATTGTGATTTACGCGCTGTTGCATTTGGTCCAGGTACATTTACGTCTCTTGATTCGCTCTCAATCACAACACCGACATTTCGATCGTGAGCAAATTGATCAATCAGAATTGTATTCCAATCCCCGGGTTGGGCGGTCGTCAACGTCCCGTCATTGTTGGTATCGACCATCGGGTCACCATTGGGTTGAATCCCCGAACCAACGCTATCATCATTTAGCGACGTAATAACGACCGGAGATTTTGGCTGTCCAAGAATTTGGATGATACCGCCAATGCGATCATCAATATCTAACTGCCGCCCCGTGACGTCGAACCCAGCACCACCACCCATGATTTTAACAATCAAACTTTGGCTAGGATTACTTTGTAAACGTAATCCACCGTAGGTATGAAAGTCAGGTACTACAACTTCATCAAATAACACATTGGTAATGTCAGTATCATCCCAGATGCTTTGCGTCGTAAGAACTTCACCTCGGATTACCATCCCGTTGATTTCATTACTACTTAAGCTGTTTCCCACCACCAATGGCCCATGATTGTCACGAAAACCTGATAAGGATTCGGCTGGACCTGTAGAACGACCAAAGTCATATTGCAATTCGTGGCTAAGTGAATTCGCATTGATACTAATTGCGGAAATCCGAGTAGTCGCATCTGCGTCCGTGTTGTTACGGAAAATATTGTCGATGATGATAGGCTGTGCATCACTTACGAAAATCGCTGCTTCTTCGTTGGCGCCACGGCCAAAGCGGGAAGCGGGTGCCTGTCCACCAAATCCACCGGCATTAAATTCGAAAACACTGTTGGCAATTCGAGCTTGGCCTTGATGGATTTCAACCGCATTGAAGGCCGTAAATGTACCCTCCACTCCGGAAACTCCGCCACCATAAGCAACAACAACATTGTCCAAAGACAATATGCTTTCAGGTCCCATGTACAATCCACTCCATGACCCTGGCGTCGGTGCATTAACGCCTCCGAGAATTGGCGAACCATCATTGGAGGTGTCAAATATTCCACCGGCACCGTATCTGTCATCAAGAATTGAGGTAATTATAATTTCATAGCCATCCCGACCTTCAGCAATTAATTGAGACCCAAGTTCTGTCTGAATATGAGTGCCATCAAGTTTCACGACCACTGAGGAGTCAATGGCAAGCCGAGCATCAAAACGCGGTCGCAGTTTGCCCACCGTTGTCTCATCGAGATCGCCGAACAGTGTCGTGCCGTCATCGACAAAGACTGTATCCGTTTGATTAACGGTAGCAATTAAGACAAACGCACCTGCGCCATTGGATTGTCGATACAATCGTCGAGCAACGAAATCACCACTCGCCGTCAGCAACTGGTGCAACTGAACTCCGTTCTGAGTACCAGTAAGCGTCACGGTTCGGGAAACATCCGTCGCCAAACTCTCATTTCCGTTTGCATCTACGAAGACCAACTTGTAAGCAAAACTTCCCAGTGGCAATGATCCATTTGCCCCCAAGTTAATAGGATTTAAGGTTACAAGTTCCAGCGACTGGACGACTGTTTCTAGAAATGGGCCACCAGGCGTACTTGCAACAACAAGGTTTTCTTGTAACACATGTGTGATGTCTTGATCATCGAACCTACCGGATACAGTCAGTTGTTGGGTTTCGGTGCCGGAAAGAGTACTGATGCGAATTGACAATCCGTTCGTGGTATTATCATGAACAATATTTCTATAGATGTCGGGGCCAATTCGTTTGTAGTCAACCGTAAATGGCGATGTGTTAAACTCTTCTTGATATTCCGGCGAATGGAAATTCGACTCTTTGAAGCTGTTCGGACTGGCTGCGATTGCCGCATCCCGACTAAATGAGATTTCGTTAAACCCAATGGTAGGCCGAGCGTCAACGATTTCGACTGGCCCAATCGTCTGTACCACCGCGTCAATAACGACTTGGCCACCACCAAATCGAATATCCGCATGATTAATATTATTGAGGAAAATGCCATTTTTTGCGTAGTCGAAGCGAGTTTGATCGGCTCCATCAATCCCATGATTGATTAATATACCGCCCCAATCTCCGGGCCCCGCAGTGGTTGGAAACGTAAACGTGTCTAGCCCCAAGGATTCATCCTGATAGGACGTAAAATGAACTACGCCGCTTTCATTTTGTTCACCCGCCAAATCGGTTAATGGCAGAGCACTTGCAAAAGGATCTCCATTGTTAGGAACTAGATTACCCAGCTCATCCACGAAGTTTGGAGCACCAAGTACCTGTAACGCGCTGCCGCTAGTGTCGCGATCCGTAGCCGACGACGTCGATCCGATACTAATCCAACTGCGGCGTAGCTTCATGATGGCCCCAGCATCAACCTGCACCAATACTCCCTTTGGTATTTCAAGAGCGACACCATCATCAAGTGGACTGCCTAAATCATCAAATCCGAATTCGTACGCAAGATTGTCCAGCTCTGTGCGGATATCCCCGTCCATGCCAGCGTTACTGACAATTCGTAAAATATCGCCCTCTTGAACACTGGCTGGATTGGGCGTGGACAACGGAGCTCCGGCGCTATTTATATTCAACGCGCTTAAAATGTCGTTAAATGGGCTTCCTAATGTACCGTTGCCACCTGCTACTGCAGACTTATCGATAAAAATCGTGCGATCAAGGCCCGTCAGTGCTCCTGTAGTTTCCGCAGCAGCACGGAACCAAAAATTATATACTCCTCCGGCCACACCATCAAAATCACCGTCGAGGCCAGTTGGTTGGATTTCAGGGTGATTCGCATCGACGGGATTATCCGCATCGACCAATACATTTCCGGACGCGGGATTAACGTCCGCGCGGAAATTGATTTTAAGCTTATAATCACCTTCGCTTTTTCCGTTGAATCCGGAATCCGCAACCACAGGATCGTACGAGGTATTACCGCTTGCTGACACGCCCACAAAATACGTGCCAGCATCCAAATTAAGTTCCAAATATGAATCATCGCTAAAATAATCGTCATTTTGCGCAACCAAAGAATGCGTTCCATCTGCATTGAGCTTAAACAATGTAAGTGCCGAATTCAAAACATTATTATTAGCATTAAAATCTCGCAAACGTTCAGCTATCGTCTCTGCAGTAAATAGACCAGATTCGGCGAAGGTAAACTCGTACAGATCGATATCACGGCTTTCTGGTCGCAGCAGATGATTCAAATGAACTTCGTCATGTTCACCCGGAAAATCATTCTCAAGCAGCGCAGGTCCATATTGAGGCCCAACTGTACCCTGCCCCATTACGGTGTGTGCCGGTAAATCATATGCGTGCAACAAACCCAACTGATGACCAATTTCATGCATGGCAGTCTGGTACCATGAACCACCAAACTCATCAGACCAGTCTTCCGCGTCGTCCATTATCGCAATGGATCGAAAGGCGCCATTAACAAAGATAGATCCATTAACGCCCAATGTTCCGCCAGGTCCGGATTGCCCACCAACGACCGCCAAGTCACCCGTTGCAATAATAAAACCAGTGTTTTCCGTTTCAATAAATTGAACACCAGCTCTATTTGATAACTGCTCCAGTATGTCTCGCGCTCGATCCTTTTGTACTTCCGTAATATTATTGTATGCAGGTTGATTGCCTTGATCACCAGCAATAAAACCAAGGTCATCTTGGAATGTATATTCAATCGTCGAAATATTTGCGTCGGTATCGGCAGAACCATCACCTACATGCGTTTCACCAGGGATATTGATTTCACGGTGCCCAGGATCTGTGCTATCACCAGGCAAATCAATAGGGAAATTCACTGTCTCCGTGATGGCACCGGAGATCAATACTCCGCCCGATTCCAAATCCGTCGCGTTGATGAATTGAGCTGTTATAAAATCATTTGTCGGACTGTCGACACTTGTTATTAACGTGACAGCTCCCGGTAGTGACTCGTTGGTGCCGACGCGTAATCGAAAAGCGCCACTTCCTGGTAATTGATCAAGATCACTTGCGAATGTAAGTAAAACAGAGTCGGTTGCGGAATTGTATTCTGCTGTGGTTGGTATCGAGATGAAACCGGCATCATCGTTAGATTCGGTCGTATTATTGGTGCGGAACAACTGGTAAAAATCAACATTCGAGGCGGACGCAGGGTCCAAATCATCATCATTGAAATACAGAATAATCTGATCTTTGTTTTGCGTTAAAGATAAGTCAGCTGCTCTTACTACTGGCTGTGGAACAACCGAGATTATTTGCGCACCGAGATCCAGCTCAAATTGAATGGACTGGGCGACGCCGTTATCAACACCATCATCAGTCAGGTCACCAAAGGCAACACCTTGGTCATTGCGTAATGCGTTGAGTCCCTCGCCATAGACATCAATTCGGTATAGATCATCGGGCAGTGTGTCGGCAAAGCGCACAATGATTTCATTAGTCGAATCAGCTACACCTAAATAGCCAGGTGTAACAACAACATCGTTTGCGCCAGAGGTCAACAACGGTGAATAGCTAGTGGTCGGCGAGGCAATGTCCGCGTCCGGATCTCCAGCAATCACTTCGGCATGAATAAGAGACCTAGCCCGTACGTCTTGCTGCAAAGCAACCAATAAATCGACTGCTGTGGATTCGTTGCCTGGATTGACGTTCAAACTTATATCAATTCGTTTTCCTACGACACCAATGGAAGGATTCCCTGGACCGCCCAAATCCCGCTTAGTGAAAACAAGTTTAATATCATTTTGATCAACCCCTAATTTTGCCGCGGAAAACTTAACCGTAACGGCATTTCCAGAGTTGAAATCGGTTTCTACGCTCGCAGCCGTGAAATCTAAGTCAAGATTACTGCGCGTAATCTGAATTCCATCGAGATCCGCCGGGTCAAATACCTGGTTCTCATCAAAACGGAATAACAGATCGCGGGGAGCGGTCGTGCGGATATAGTCAGGATTATCAAATGGCAGCAACTCACCGTCGTTGGGTTGAATCCCGATCAATTGGGGACCTACCGCTAACAAACGGCGATCTTCCAAAGATTCAAGAAACAATTGACGTGATGCTACACGTGGTTTGTCCTGATTTTTATTTCTTAACATGTGCTTCCCCTTACGGAGTAAGGAGTCACGACGATTTTTTCCTATCGTCATTTACTATCCCTCGATATCGAGTTACTGCTGGGTTTTAGATCAGACATGTGCCCAAATCCTCATTGACCAGCTAAATCAAAGTAAATATCACATCGCTTCATTCAACAAACAAAAGTGCCTTTTCAGGAACTCGCATTCGCATAAACTCAAACAACAATAAAAGACTGTAAATACAGACCTTCACTGTAATTCTTTTGGAACCGGTCAATTATAGTTTTTTAAGGTTTTCGTGCAAACACCGTCGGGGGGTACTGTACCCCCCCATAAAGGTATGATTTATGTGCCAGCAGCGGAATAAACCACACATGGCGCCACGATCAATAAACTACTAGGAATCAAAAGACCGCCAATCTGCGTTACCACAGTGGCCAGCGGTCAAATTCACTTTTAGTATTGGGTTTTGACGTTCCTTAAATTTAGTATCTATTTATTAACTCATCCAATAATTCCACGGCAAAACCCATCAATGCGGCTAAAAAGCAACCGTGATAGACTCTGCGCGCAGTATATTTGTGGTTGATTCTACCCAATCAACGCTTGGCAACGCTATAGTGATTCGGCATCTAACCGACCTTATAAAAAAATATAATGGAGGCGTTTTATTTCTTATTTTTGTTAACCGGTTCCTGGTAAACGCAAATCGAACAGCCCAAAAATATCATCTTGTGTTAAGCCCTTACTTGCTGGTTTCTTTGTGCTTGAAAAGATCGTGTCGAACAATTCACGTTTTGCTTCAAGCACCGCATGTATTCGTTCTTCAATTGTTCCCACACTCAACATCCGCGTAACGGTGACCGTTCCCACCGCGCCGATGCGATGAGCGCGATTGATCGCCTGATCTTCCACTGCCGGGTTCCACCATCGATCAAACAAAAAGACGTATTCACAAAACTGTAAATTCAGCCCAACAGCTCCAGCACCATAGCTCATTAAAATCACAGAATGATCGGGGTCATTTTTAAATTGATCGAGAATTGCATCTCGTTTTTTCGAGGCAATCCCTCCGTGATACTGCAATGGCCCAAATCTATCTAACCGCTCTGAGATATGTTCCAGAGTCTTTACCCATTGGCTAAACACAATCGCTTTCTTACCACTCGCCGCAACCTCTTCAATGTCGGCTTCAAGTCGATCTAATTTAGCACTCGCACCGGTAACGGGATCAAAATTGCATATCTGCTTGAGTCGTAACACCAACTCAAAAACATGCTGAATCGTCACGCTGTCTCCCATTTGATTCAGCTTCATCACTCCATCGTTCTCCGCAATCCGATATCGCTCCCACTGTTGCTCGGTCAACTGCAAATCCGCATCGCGATTCATAATCGGTGGCATATCCGTCATCACGACATCCTTCGTTCGCCGCAATACATAGTCGCCCACTAGTTCAGCAGCACGGTGGGGTTCTATCCCAGGATAGAGATAACCTGGCGACAAAAACTCAAAGATGCCAACTAGATCATCACAACTATTCTCAACCGGCGTACCGGTTAATGCCCAACTACGACTGCGAGGAATGCTTCTGATCACTTTACTCGTCGAACTCGATCGATTTTTGATTCGTTGCGCTTCGTCGAGCAGCATTAAATCAAACTGGGCATCGTCCCGCACAATCGACTCATAATCCCGTAAAATAAGCTCGTAATTAGCTATCGTGACTGCCGCGGAGGTCTGCTGCCATTGCCAATCACGTTTTGCCGAATCCCCCTCAACAACCATTACTGGTATTTCTGGCGCCCATAACGCAAACTCTCGTTTCCAATTACTCACAAGCGGCTTGGGGCATACCAGTAATACATTGCGAATCTCACCGGAGAACAACAGCATACGAATCGTCGTTATCGCTTGCATCGTTTTACCTAGGCCCATCTCATCCGCCAAAATGGCTGAGAACCGAGGATACAAGAATGCCACCCCCTCATACTGATAGGGAAAGGGTTCAAATGGAAATCGCAGCGATGCGCCATGTGCTAATGATTCAAGCGGTGGTTGCAACAGGTAATACAGGCGATCTTCTAATTTGATGACGTCTTGCGGAGGTAGCATCCGAGTGGGACGCCGACCTTTGCGAATCCGCGGCTGTACTTGAAGCCGTGAGGAACTAGGCCTACTGACACTGTCGCCGGATTTTTCATCGATACCGTCTGCGGAGTCATCTTTGTTGGTAAATGATTTCCATGTCGCAGACTCCGGAAAACGAAAACCGAGCACACGGACGTCGGCCATCTCCGTGCTAAACGTCACGACGCTGGGAGCGTTTAGGGTCCAAGACATTTCAAGTGATTGAATTTCGGGGTTTCGCTTGAGCGCCGTTTGCCAACCGGTTGTATAAAAATCTACGCGTGGTAGCAATGAATACACTCCTGCTCGCATCGCATCAGCTACAGGTCTGTTTTGCCACGATACAACTTCAGGGCGACCGGTTAGGGAATTTTCAGCGCCTCTGCTGAGGCGCAGCGCTGGCCTAGCACTTTGTCTGCGCTGCTGTGGCACCATTCCAACCATCACTCCTCCTTTCCTGAACTTAAGCTGCTAACTATTACGCTGCACGCGCCCCACGCCGAGCCTCTTCAATGGCATCCGTTATTCGACCAAATGGTTCGTCAATCGGAATCGTTTCCATAAAAATCTGTAATTCATGTATCACAGTAGATTGTGAATTCTCAACGTCATCCAATTGTATTAAGGGGACATCTATCAAAGCCTGCAACGAATTCAATTCCGGCTGATTTGCAAGAATCACAATTGGCGTTTCCAGCCCCTTCTCTATTAATGAACGACCAACTAACTCACCATACAAAAAAGGCTTTAGCGATACGCCATACAAAATCTGCTGAGCACGGTTTGCACGAACGGGAGCCGTACAATGAAACTCCAAAGGTCGACCACCCAGATTCAATATGAGATACCCACCAATACAGCCCAATTCATCGTGATCCACGACGGTAATAAATCCCAAAGATACTTGTGCTTCTTGCTCGGACACTAACCAATCACCCCTAAACCTTGTTTATCTACTCTGCCTGCTTTACCAATCTGAAACCGCACAGACATATCTAAATTGCCCTGCTTAACAACAATGACAAACCAGTTTCATCGGATAATTCGGTATAACCATCACATCAACTTGATGCAAATATGCGATTTAAATCGCTAACCACAACAAAAAGCTCGCCGTGGTGATTACAAAGCCTCGACAAAACGTCGAGCGCTTGCCAGCAGCGTATCAAGATGCCGCATATATAGATGATCTGCTCCAGCGATCACTTCGATCGACACGAAGTCGCCCAACTCCAGGTCGCGCACTTTGTCGACCAAGATATCCGCGAGTCCAGCAAAAGCGGTATTGCCGTCGGTCAATTCGGATCCGCCATAAATGAAGTGTGTGGGGACGTTCAGATGTTCGATTAACTTCACAATATTATATCGATCTTGTGCGCCATATTTATCAACATAAGACGCTGCTGTAATTAACAAGGGAAAGGGAAAAGTCACATCCACTAATTCGTCAGCTAATCCATTGGCGATCAATTTCTCGGCAGCGCTAAAAGAAGCCCGAAACTCACCGGATCGCTCACCCACGAGAAAAGTTTCATGTTCTAACTTCGGAGGCGAAATCGCCAATACGGCAACAACTAAATCCGCCATCTCATGCGATTGACAAAACACGGTCTTGATCGCACCCAAGCTATGACCGAGCAACACCACTCGCTCGTACCCCAACTGCTTAGCCCATTGAACCCAAGCGGCAATATCCTGTACGCAATCCGCAACGGTTTCATAACCGGATCCAAAACGACGGACCCCCATCTTGAAGGACCCAACATAACAGTAATCATGCCCACGAGTGTTCACTCGCAGCACATCCCACTGTTCGCAATGCAAGCCTTCGGCCAAGACGTTCATCATTGTGCTGCCATAGAAATTACTGCCGACACCGTGCAAGCAGACAATGAGTCCTTTCGACTGCGAGGCTGAACCCACATCATTAGCCCGCGTAATCGCTCCATCAAGCCGCACACCATCACGTGTTTGTGTCTTAACTAATTCGACGATCATGAATCATTTGCAGCAAGCTGACTAAGAACTTGCAGCACACCATTTAGATGTGCGAGCCGCGGACCGTAGCGGTCGACGAATTCTTGCAGCATGTAATCACTGTCACGCAGCGTATCTTCACTATCCGCGACCTCGGCGGTGAGCCCCATTAAAAACTCATTCTGGACATCACTCAGCGTCTCCGCTGCTACACGGCAACGATCCGCCAACTCGGGATTCGCTTGTTTCCATTTGCCCAACTCATCAGCCCGCCCGCGCTGCTGCGCTTGCATCTGGCCGACCAACTCTTTGAGCAACGCATTTGACGTTTCCTGTTCAGTAATCATCCGGCGAATCAGGCCAGTTAACAGTCCATTGACATCCTCAGCTGCGTCTCCGGCATTCGCAGCACTGGTGCTAGCCGTTACATCAATACTACTAAACGCCGCTTGCAGCGGGTTGTCTTGTGATTCGGATGCCATCAGTTGTGTCCCTTGGAATATTATCAAACGCGTCAACTACTTCTATTGTTTACGGCATACAAAAAAAGAGCAAGGGTATTTCCATTTCCAGTATCCGCTGCAAGGGGTTCGATGAGCAATATGTTTGAGGGATTAGCTAATTAAAACGAGCCTTCTATCACCATAAGCACGTGGGCGGAACCCGCTTGCCAAACCAACGCCGTGTGTTCGCAATGAGCCTTCTAGCACCATAAGCAAGTGGGCGGAACGCCCGTTTGCCAAACCACTGCCGTGTGTTCGCAACGAGCCTTCTATCACCATAAGCAAGTGGGCGGAACGCCCACCCAAATAGCCCCATCCGAGGAGTCCGCTCAACGGAGGCTTTTACAATACGAGTAGCCACTAAGCCGGACGACACGGGTGGGGTGCGTGTTATTGTTATCTCGCGGGCGGAACGCCCGTTTGTCAAACCACTGCCGTGTGTTCGCAACGAGCCTTCTATCACCATAAGCAAGTGGGCGGAACGCACACCCAAATAGCCCCATCCGAGG
>Ga0302132_10000117_pt1 | contig 39087 bp, 37 predicted proteins | sample CB9_321_MG_FD_203113 | JGI IMG/M metagenome (GOLD analysis project Ga0302132, IMG submission 203113) | Marine microbial communities from Western Arctic Ocean, Canada - CB9_32.1 | ecosystem: Environmental > Aquatic > Marine > Oceanic | place: Canada: Western Arctic Ocean | collected 2017-09-19
GGTTTGGTGCGTGCCACAAATGCGATATATGACATGATTTCAATACCCAAATATCGCTAACCTGATAGGCTATACAACAAAACAGCTAAAACCTATTCACTATGTCACTGAATGCAGATGTTATTATTATTGGTGCCGGACCCTCTGGCGCAGTCTCAGGCGCGCTCCTAGCACAAAAAGGCTACAAAGTTCTCATTTTAGAACGCGCCCAATTCCCACGTTTTTCCATTGGCGAAAGCTTATTACCACAATGTATGACTTTTTTAGAAGAAGCCAAGATGCTAGATGCGGTACAGGCGGCTGGATTTCAATATAAAAATGGTGCGATTTTTGAGTATGGTGACCAGCATACCTTTTTTAATTTTGAAGAAAAATTTACCTCTGGTTGGGGCACGACCTTTCAAGTGCAACGAGATCGTTTCGATAAAATTCTTGCTGATCGTGCTGAAGCACAGGGTGTTGAGATCCATTATCAAGAAAGCATTACTACCGTTGATTTTGAAGGTGAACACCCAATACTTCAGAGTCAAAAATCAGATGGTAGCACGGTTACTTATCGCTGTCAGTTTGTCCTAGATGCCAGTGGATTTGGGCGGGTATTGCCTCGACTCCTTGATCTTGAGATACCTTCTGATTTTCCTATCCGACAGTCTAATTTTACCCATATTGAAGATAATATTGATGCAGGCCTTTTTGATCGTAATAAAATTATTATTACCGTTCATCCAAAATACCGAGATGTTTGGTATTGGCTCATTCCTTTTAGCAATGGTCGATGCTCTATTGGCGTTGTGGGAGAGCCTGATTTTTTCGCCAAACGTCAACAGACCCCTGAGGCATTATTAAAAAGCATTGTGAATGAAGCACCTGGATTACAAAAACGCCTTACCAAAGCTAAATGGGATACTCCAGTGAATCAAATCACAGGGTACTCTAGCAATGTCAAAGCACTCTATGGCAAACACTTTGCCCTACTTGGCAATGCCGGTGAGTTTCTTGATCCAGTTTTTTCATCAGGGGTGACTATTGCATTAAAATCAGCAAGCCTTGCTGCAAAGGTACTTGATCGACAGCTTCAAGGGCATGAGGTGAATTGGAAGGAAGAGTATCAAGTACCATTACAATTTGGGGTCAATACGTTTCGTTGCTATGTCGAAGCTTGGTACGACCACAGCTTTCAAGATATTATTTTTTCAAGTAACCAAAATAAGAATGTCACAGAAAAAATCAGTTCTATTTTAGCAGGCTATGCATGGGATGAAAAAAACCCCTATGTAAAACAATGTAAACGTAAGTTGCCTCAGTTGGCTAAGCTGTGTCAGCAAAAAAAATCGGTTTAAGCTCGTTCAATTTCTGCAAAATCAATCATCAGCTCTTGATATAAGGCAAATATAAAGTCTTTATCTTCCACAGAATGACATAATGCCATAATTTTATCACTATAAAATCCCCTTTCATCACAAATAAACTGAATCAAATTCGCACTAATACCTTCCACATTTTGTTTATCACCATTTATAAATAAAGCGTATATCCCATCAACGTCCTTCCCATAGGCAAAACGACATACGGCACTACGTTCAAGGCAAGCAACCATTTCCAGTTCTGCAAAAAATGAAACTTTATCCAACCTCTCATCACCCTCCGACATTCCATATTGAGCCTGTGCAGACTGATCTAATTCTGTCACAAAACTCCCAAACCATTGTCCAAATAATTCAGGATCATCTATTAATTTTTTCAATGCTATGCGAGCTTGTGCAATTGAAGCTTCCGTTATTTCTCCTGTGCCGTGTAAATCTGACCAATCAGGGTCTTGGTAATAATTTTTAACCTCTTTCTCAGCAATATGCTCACCAAAACTATCCCAAAGCTCCCTTGTGGCATACCCTCGATAACCAAACGAATAAGTCATACAATCATCAGTCAATGCCACACCATGATGCCCAACATAAGGTGGAATATACAGTACATCCCCTTCGTCTAAGATAAACATTTGCTCAACTTCAAATTTTTTCATCAAGCGTAAAGGGATATTCTGTTCATAATTTTCTTCATGACAACCTTTCGTCGTCAATGTCCATTTTCGCCGACCTTTTCCTTGCAATAAAAAAACATCATAGACATCAAAATGCGGTCCAACGCTGCCCCCTATGGGCGCATAGCTAATCATCACATCATCCACACGCCATTGTGGTAAGAAATTAAAATGATTCAATAAGTTCCCCACTTCTGGAATAAGCCGATCCACACCATTAACCAATAATGTCCAATTTTCTTTTGGTAATGAGGCAAAATCCTCTTCCCGAAAAGGGCCTGTTTTGAGCTGCCAGTTTCCTTTATCACCCATATGACCGATTACCATACGGCTTTCAAAATCCTCTTCAAGTGCTAAACCAGCCAGTTCATCTGGTTCAATAATATTCTGAAAATTAGGGAACCCTTGTTTAATTAATAGTGGCTTTTTTTGCCAATATTTTTTTAGAAATTGCTTATGCGTTATATTATCAAGATTAAGCACTTATCAACCTGTCTTCACCACCACGATAGCAATACATACTACCACAATCCCCAACCAACCCACAGCATTTAACTTTTGCTTGTAAAACCACATACCACCTAATGCTGTTCCAACAATCCCAATGGCTCCCCAACTCGCATAAGCAATCGCTAAGTCAATTTTAAAATGAATTACCCGTATTTGAAATAATATACTAGGCTTTACAATATTCATTTCATGGTTATATAGGGGAAAACACATGCATTTGGTGGACGTAGCCTGGGTGCTTTTTTCAGCATCATTAGTCTTATTTATGGTATGTGGGTTAGCTTTTTTTTATGCCGGCTTAGTCAGTTCAAGGCGTGTTGCTCGGTCGTTCATAGAAGATTTTGGCTCCTGCCAAAATCGAATCACTACCCTCGCAGATGGTTTTGCCTCAGACGCCCACCTCCGTACCGATCTTCCAAAAAACAAGCCTACAGTCTCGTTTTTGAAAGCCAGTACTGCGTATATGGCTCTACGGGCTGGGAAATACCTTCCAGCTTCCAAAGGTCGAAGCGCTACGCACAATCTCTCAATGGAGCCGAAAGGCAGCCCTTCTGAGGACTACTCGACCTCGGCTTCGCCTCTCCCTGTCTCGCAGCGAAATGTAATCAACACTATTAATATGAGCTTTATATGCTTAGCATTGATTCCCATAACTTGGGTAATTTTAGGATACTCATTAGCCTTCTCTGGAGAATCTCCTTGGATAGGAAATTTTGATGAATTTGGATTAATTAATTTAAGCCGCTCATTTCATGATGGAGATATTCCAGACTATGTCTACATGGTTTTTCAAATGATGTTTGCCTGCATCTCTCCAGCCTTAATATCTGGTGCTGTGGTAGAGCGAATCCGGTTTAATGCGTATATGGTTTTTGTAGTGATCTGGTCAATATTGGTTTACAGCACCGTCGCACATTGGGTTTGGTCAGATTTAGGTTGGCTCAAAAGCTTAGGTGTAATCGATTTTGCAGGTGGGATGGTGGTTCATTTAACCGCTGGATGCTCCGCACTGGTTGCTGCCATAATGATGAAACCACGAAAAAATCAACAAAAAAACACCAAACTGCAGCATACTCCCTTTGTGATTCTCGGCGCAAGTATTCTGTGGTACGGTTGGTTTGGGTTTAATTCAGGATCCGCTTTAGGGATGAATATGATTGCCATTACTGCCTTTGTAAACACTGCCTTAGGCGCATCATCTGCCATACTAATGTGGGTAGTATTAAGCATTCTTATGGGTAAAAATATCTCCGTCATTGGTATTGCTGTTTCATCCGTGATTGGGCTAGTTGCAATCACGCCAGCATGTGGCTATGTGACACATATATCTAGTTTGTATATTGGTGCCGCTGCTGCTTTTATCTGCTTTTTTGCTTTAGAATACAGGGCACTATGGGCAGGAAAAATAGACGATACCTTAGATGTTTTTGTTTCCCATGGAATTGCCGCAATTGTCGGCTCATTGTTAACCGGTGTTTTTTGCTTATCAGAGGTCAACCCTTCTATAGAAAGTGGTGTCATTACGGGCAATTTTGATATATTAGGCGCTCAAGTAGTAGGTGTTATTGCTATAGCATTATTTTCTATGTGTATGACCTATCTTATTTTTAAAGCAATTGGCATATTTATGTATATTCGAATCAAAGCTGATGATGAGCATCTCGAGTTAGGTTCTCTAGAGCATGAAGAGTAATTATATTAAAACTTATCAACAATATAATATCTTATGATTGCGCACTAATTTTGGCTGCAGCTGAGCTCTTTGGATAACTGTTCAGAACCTTATTAAAATATTTTTTGGCAGCACTTTGTTCACCCATAGCCTTTGCAATAATACCTAGATTAAGATAAGTATCGGCTGCTTTTGCACTTCTTGGATAAATGGCTAACAATGCACTAAAACGCTCTTTGGCAAGTTTTGGATTCCCAACCGCTAAAGCAATTTGCGCCCTTAAAAACATAGACTCTGAGGCATGGTTGCCCACAGGGTAGTTTGATTGATAGCGTCTAAATATTTCAGAGGCTTCTGAATATTTTTTCGCAGATAAAGCCGCCACCCCTTTTTGGAATAACACTTCGCTTTTTTGATCCATCGTGCCCTTTGTTCCCGATGGTGTCTGAGTTTTGTTAGACACTTGCAAGGCATTTGCTTTTTTATCTAATCCCACTAACTTTGCATCAAAGTTTTTTTGCATTTGTGAAATTTGATGGCGATTCACCTCCACTTGTCCCCGTAAGTCAGAAACCGTATCTGCCAAGTTATTACCTGATTTTTGTTGTGCTTGATTAATCAAATATTGCACTTGGTTGTTGAGTTTTCTCACCTGTGTTTCAAGCTGGGTGACTTGATCTTGTGAGCCGTATGAAAAAGCAGCCAAAGGCAGACTCACGATAAGAAATCCCACCGCAACATATTTTTTGAAACGCATCAAAATCCCCTTGAGTTACATGGCACCAGAGCAGCTACCACCAAAAACTACCACTGAACGTCTATCAGTCTGATAAGCCTGTTTACAAGCATAGGTAGCCGTTGGCTTCCCCGCGACAAGTTCACATTTTGAATTCGCCATGGTTGCTGCATCCACTACTGAACGTGTACTACCGTAACTCACGGTACAAACTTGACTTGGTGAGACGCCTTGGGCACGGAGATAGTCATCCACTGCCGTGGCACGTTTTTGTCCTAAACTAAAGTTATAGTTATCGCTGCCGATAGAATCTGCATTGCCAGCCACCTGTATGGTTTGATTTGGGAATTTTATCAATATTTTTGCGACCGCATCTGCTTTTTGTTTTGCGTCTGAAGAAAGTGTATATTGATTAAAGCCAAAATATAGGGTGTTGCCTTTGCCATTATCACTTTGCATGACTTGTGCAATATCATTGGAAATTTTTTGTTTTTGCTCTGAACTATATTGATCAGAGTTATTCACCATCTGTGCAATTTCTTGGCTACTAAACCCTGAGCCCATATCGACACCACCTGCGTTGCCAGAAGAAGGTCCAAATGCACCGTTAGCATCAATAATAGGTGCTGGAGATTGCGCACACCCCGCCAACACCAATACGGAAGCAAAACTTAAGCTTGCTAATATTTTTTTTGATCTCTTTGTTACTTTCACATTCATGCGATTACCTTTATTTTTTTATTACAACTTATTTGTTTTATCCTAGACTATTTCTGCCTACCTGTATCTACCGTTAGCCTAAAAAAGGAGACCACGCAGGTGACTGAATATTCACTGCACTCCCTACTGCTGGTAAATTAATGTGGATACTGCCATCTAAAGAAACCATGGCTAACCCTAAACTGCCATTTGAATGGGTCTTTGTATAAATAATCATATTGCCATTAGGGGCAATACTGGGTGATTTATCTACAGGCCCCTTGGTTAATGTTGTAATTTTATTTGTTTGTAAATTAAGCTTGGCGATTTCAATGGAACCACCACGGGTTGCTTGATGCATAAAAATAATATATTTGCCATCTGGAGTGAATTTTGGATCAAAATTCTGAGTCCCGCTAAAGGTCAATCTTTTGGCGCTTAAGTCATTAATTCTCATCATATAAATTTGTGGTTGCCCACCACGAGTTGAGGTAAATGCCACACTTTTACCGCTCGGTGAAAAAGCAGGGGAAGTATTGGTACCTGAATAGGTCAACTGCTTCACAATACCATTGGCTTTTGGCTTTGTGAGATATAGTTGTGTTGTGGCAGAATTTTTAGCCTTAGAAAGCGCTACTGCCAATATTTTTGAAACAGGATCAAAGGCGGGGGAACTATTAATCCCTGGATAATTTGCTACTAAGGTGCGTTTTCCCGTTCTAAGCTCAATAGTATAAACTGCCATACGACCGTTTACATAGCTTACATACGCCAACTTAGAGCCATCTGCAGACCATACAGGAGATGCTAGAGGGTTACGCTTTTGGCGCAATAAAACCTGTGGGTTTTGCCCATCATAATCGGACACAATCAGACTATATTGCGCACGGCGTAAATCGTAAGGATGGCTCACATCAATATAGGCAAGTTTGGTGGTAAAGTAACCCCGTTGCCCTGTAATGGTTTGGTAAATATAATCTGCAATAGTATGCCCCAATGCCACAAATTGTTGTGATGACACATTCTTAAAAACACGCCCAGTCAAAGCTTGATTTCCAAGTTGGCTCACCAATTGAAAGGTCACATTATATTTCCCAGAATTCGGGGCTGTTGGGACCACGGACCCCACCAGCATATATTCAGTGCCGAGAGAAGACCACATATTCCAATTTATTTGTGCGGGCTGACTGGGTTGTTGGGGTAATTGGTTTCGTGATGCGACTTGAAAACGACCCGAATTCATAAGGTCTCTCGAAACCACAGAAATTAGTTTTGATTCAACACTGGCACCCGAGAAAGGCACAACGGCAATGGGAAAGGGTTTATTCATGCCTTGATTAATTTCGATTCTTAGACTGGCAAAACTAAAGGAACTGACTAAGAAAGTCCATATCACCATATATTTTATGCATTTTTTCAACATCATCTCTCCTTAGCTATGAAACTCTAATTCTAAATCTAACATTTTGGCTCTTGCATCTTGGCTCGTAGGCAGTGGTAACGGCGATGACTGTCTAACCGCTAATTTTAACTGCCTGTCAAACTGCGCATTGCCACTAGATTGTACAATACTTAGCGACCTTATATTACCACTTTGATCCAATAATAAATGAACAACTGCGCTTCCTTCAAAAGCGTTATTCCAATTGCCAAATATTTTTTGACGAATGGCAACTGTATATTGATCTATTTCATTTTGTATTTTTGTTTTTCGAGCGTTTGAGGCTTGCACTGCTGTATGGTCACTCACTGTGTTATTCAAGCTGGATAATGCAAGTTTCTTTAAGCGATCTGCAATCTCAGCTTCTCGCTTTTTATCCGCTTGTTTTTGCTTTTCCAAGGCCTTTTCATTTGCCAACTTTTTAGCCACTGCGGCTTTTTTTGCTTGGGCTTGGGCCTTGGCTTCTGCCTGTTTTTTCGCTTGCATCGCTTTTTGTTTTTGCTCTAAGGCTCTTTTCTTTTCCAATATACGTTGCTTTATTTTTGCCATCTCAAGCCGTTTTTTTGCGGCTAAAAGCTCCTGAGTTTCTTTTCGTGCTTGATCTGGGTTTACCTGAGGCTTCACAACGGTAGGCTGTGGTGGCTCAAATCGTTGACTCAACGCATGGTTAGAAATCATTTGAGCTTGCACAATGGGTTGTGAGGATGCTGCCACTTGCACCACTGTCGTACTTTTCCTTTCCACCACCACAATGGTGGTAAATATTATGATTAAAAACACCAGCAATAAATGCAGTCCAATCGACCATGCTAGGGATTTTCTTTGTCGATTTGCATTCAAGTATACAATACCACGACTCGCCCAGCGTTGAAGCATCTTCGCTTTACGAAAGGTTTCTGCTTTAGCCCTTCGACGTTGCGTCATCAGTCACTAACCCCACATTGTCCACACCTGATTTTTGCAACAGCACCATGGCACTCACAACTTGCCCATAATTCGCATTTTTATCGCCCTTGACATACACTTGCTTTGTCTTGTCTTTTTGCAATGCTGAACGCACTTGAATCATTAAGTTTTGTGCTGAAATTGGGGTTTTTGCATCATCCTGCGTGTTTAAAAAATATTCTCCCGACTGATTAACCGTAATAATCAAAGGTCGGTCAGAAGTGGGAGGGATTTTCTGGGCGGTTGCCTGTGGAAGATCAACTTTCACTCCTTGAGTTAGCATCGGCGTGGTAATCATAAAAATAATTAATAGCACTAACATCACATCAATATAAGGCACAACGTTAATGTCTACCATTGCTTTACGTTTTCGTTTTATTCTTGGTCTGAGCGCCACTTTATCTATCCACCCTAACTATAGGCTTCACGGTGCAAAATGCCGCAAAATTCATCATGGAAATTCTCATATTCTGAAAGTGTGGCATCCACTTGGCGTGTTAAACGATTATAAGCCACCACCGCGGGAATCGCCACAAATAACCCTAAGGCCGTTGCAATCAGTGCTTCCGCAATATGTGGCGCTACCATCGAAAGTGTGGCTTGCTCCACGCCTCCCAGCACGGTAAAGGAAGCCATAATGCCCCACACTGTGCCGAGCAAGCCAATATACGGTGCGACAGCTCCAATGGTGCCCAACATAGTTAACTGCTTTTCCAGCTGCTCTGTTTCTTTGGTCATTGAAACCCGCATCGCACGCTCTACACCATCCATTAACGCCTCACCTCGAAGCGTTGATTTTTGTCGTAAGCGCACAAATTCCTTAAAGCCATTATGAAATAAATGTGCAATACCTGATAGTTCATCTGGTTTCGCGCTTACAGAAGTATAAAGTTTAGACATGTCTATACCTGACCAGAAATCACTTTGAAAAGAACTCAACGCCCGTTTCGCTTCTTTTAAGACCATAAAACGTTGAATCATAATTGACCATGAATAAACAGAACACAGCAATAATATAAACATGATAATTTTTACAATAGGATCTGCATTTGCAATTAACCCCCAGACTGACATATCTGCGCCCAAAACCGACTCCTTATAGTGCTTATAGAACGTCCTAAAACTCAAATATATCAGGACTTCAAGCCTTACAAGATAACACGATGGGTGCCAAAATTAAATCCATGATATGCCTTATTCCTTGAAAACCATGGTGTTTTCACCTGTAAAATAAATTTTTTCTATGCAGAGGCTAAAAATCGATAGTTTGGATTGGGCTATGTGTTTTTCTGTAAACGTTCCTCAATCACCTCGGCCGTAATGGGTCGATCCAGATGGAAACCTTGTCCATACTGACAGTTATTTTCCTTCAATTTCTTAAGTTGATCCTCTGTTTCAATTCCTTCTGCCACCACTTCCAATCCAAATTGTTCCGCCATAAAGATAATAGATCGAATGATCTTTATGGCATTTTCATCCTCAAACAAGCCCATCACAAAAGACTTATCAATCTTGACCATATCAATAGGTAATGAGTAAAGATGCTTCAATGAAGCATATCCCGTACCAAAGTCATCAATGGCAATTCTCACTCCAATAGCACTTAAGCGTAACAGATTCTGAGAAACATCTGCGGTATGAATCACCACTGTTTCTGTTAGTTCAATCACAACCGTATGCGGGGGCAATTTATAATGTTCAATTAACATCTCTAGCAAATCAATAAATACATCATCCATCACCTGCGATGCTGAAACATTTACTGAAATCGTTGAGTAGGTATTATTCACTTTCAACCACTGAGCATGTTGCGATAAAGCTTTCTCTAATACCCAATGACCGATAGGATTAATCAAACCCGTTTCCTCAGCCACCGGTAAAAACTTCTCAGGCAATAGCAACTCTCTGTCTTTATATCGCCAGCGAATCAATGACTCAGCACCAATAATCTGGCCCGTCTGTAACTCAAAAATGGGCTGATAAAGCAATATTAGTTCATCCATATCAACCGCTGAACGCATATTGCTTTCCATTTCTAGCTGTTGTGCCACTTTCTTGCCCAACGCATTGGTGTAGTAAGCCGCTGAGTTTTTTCCATAATGTTTTGCACGATACATGGCAATATCTGCATGTTTTAAAAGCTCCGTAGTGGAACTACCTGCTTCAGGATAGCAAGCAACACCAATACTAACGGTCACACTTACCTTACTCTCATGAAGCTCCACACCATGCTGAATGTTATCAATGATTTTACTTGCAATTTTACCCGCAGAATCTTGATGATCTATGTCTCTTAGTAAAATGGCAAATTCATCTCCACCAAACCTTGCCAATATGTCCGAACCACGAATACTTTTTTCCAACAAAATAGCTACCTTTTTAAGTAACAAATCTCCAGCATCATGGCCCTGCTCATCATTAACTTTTTTGAAATCATCTAGGTCGATAAATAAAATAGCAAGTTTTTGCGATTGAGTGCTTGCCACTTCTATTTCTTGAAGCAGTATTTCTTCAAAAGAATAACGATTTAAAAGCCCGGTTAAATAATCATTCTTTGCGAGTTTCTCCAGCTCTTTTCGTTGCGCATCAACCGTTACCAATAAGCTCCCCTTCTCAATCATTTTAACAATACTCTGGTGAAGCGTATCTGAAGTCATCTGTGATTTAATTAAATAATCCAAAGCGCCTAATTTAATGGCTTGTGCCGCTAACTGTTCACTGCCTTGCCCAGTTAACATCAGCAGAGGAATATTTGCCATTTTCTTGTGTTGCTTTAGTTGCCCTAAAAACTCCATACCATTCATCCCTGGCATTTCATAATCCAAAATTATGCAATCTGGTCGATCTTGCTGACAAATTTCCCATGCATCATTCGCCTCTGAAATTTCAGTCACATGATAACCAACACCATCCACTCGGGACAATAAACGTTGATACAAAATACGATCATCCTCATTATCATCAATTAACAAAATTTTAATTTTTGTCATTGTACTGCCCCCCTTTGGGCGTCAAAGCAACTTCTAGCCAAAATAATTTTATCTGTTCGATGGCAACCATATAATTATCAAACCCTATGGGTTTTTGAACATAGCTATTCGCACCATAATGATAACATTTTTCAATATCCATCGAATCACTTGAAGTGGTCATCACAATCACAGGAATATCCATCAACCTCTCATCCGCTTTCAAAATCGATAAAACCTCCTTCCCATCAGTGCCTGGTAAATTCAAATCCAATAAAATAATATCCGGTCTAGGAGCTGTCTTAGAGCACTCAAATGCACCTCTGTGATAGAGATAGTCCAAAGCAATATCACCATCTTCACACCGTTTAATCATGACCTTTATGCCTGACTTCCTTAATGCTCGAATGGTAATACTGTAATCATCATCATTATCTTCCACAATTAAAATTAAATGCTCATCTATCAATGCTCGCCTCCCCTAATATAAAATAAAAGGTTGACCCTTCGTCTTCTTTAGAAGATACCCATACACGCCCATTGTGGCGTTCAATAATTTTCTTTGCGATGGTTAACCCTGAACCGGTTCCACCCCCAAATTTATCTTTTGCATGTAAGCGTTTAAATATCCCAAAAATTTTTTCTTGGTGCTTTTCAGGGATGCCAATACCATTGTCTGAAATATACAATGCAGTCACTTCACGCATCCCAATATTTTCATCTTCTAACTTCATTTTCCGACAACCTATCTCAATCCAACGCTGTGTTTTATCATTATATTTAATTGAATTAGAAATAAAATTCATAAAGACTTCATGAATTCGCGTTTTATCACAAACCACCGTTGGTAAGTCGTGATCAAACCGTATCTCAATATTGTCCATCTTCAAACGGGCACTCAACAACTCTAAAACACTCTCCACTACTTTATTAAGGTCACATTTTTGTGTCGCCAGCGCCACACGTCCTACTCGAGAATACGTCAATAGATCATCTATCAACATTTGCATTCTCTCTCCCAAACGCACCAATGATGCCAACATTTTACGCCCTTCATCATCGAGCTTATCATCATAGTCTTCTTGAAGAAATTGCGCGTAGCTTTGTACGCCTCTTAAAGGTTCACGTAAATCATGAGAGGCAATATAAGCAAACTCATCTAACTCTCGATTGCTTTCTTCTAGGACATAAGCTTGTTGAGAAATAAATAATCGATGCAATTTTTCACTTTTGTGTATCCCCACATAATCCAAGACCAATGCAACAAAAGGCACGATATAAGCAATAATTTTTATAAACTGCGCAATATTAAAATAACCGTCAAATACCGTGTCAGATCCAAAAACCATATAGCTCTCAGCCATAATTTGAACAAATGCCATTAAAATTAAGGCATAGGTAAATGAGCTTCGATGAATTTTATACAACCAAGGATATAAAAAAGTTAAGCACACCAGATATAACACCAATGCGGTTGCATCATAAGGATGTACAATAAAACCACCGTCATCCACCACATTAAAAGCAACACCTAAGCTATAAACATAATAAGTTAATGCAAAAGCCGTCACTGCCGCTGCCACCAGCAACAACACCAGTGTTTGCTCTGATAATCGTTGATGACGCCATCCACGATGCATCACAAAAAAAACACTAAAGGTCATAATGAAGGCATTAAATATTCGTCCTGTTGACCAAATTGTTGAAATGAGTTCTGGGTTATCTGCATTGAAAATAAGACGATCTGCTGCCAAAACGCTAAATGCATCCATCATGCCTGAAAAGAACAACGCCACACAAATAATCGGAATGGCAATATCTTTCATCATTTGATAATGCACAAAAGCAAGTACCACCGTCATCACTGCCACACAAAAAGCGGACCACTCAAGGATAGTATGAATAAATGCACCTGACAATGCATCATGACTACCAAAATCAACCCCTGCAAGTATTAATACCCAAGGAAGCAAACAGACAAACAATACCGAAAACACCATCGATTTTGGCAACCGTTCTGATAACCAATGTTTTGTTTTTTCCTCCACAGACACAGTCATGAAAATCAACCCTATCATTATTCTTGTACACTATCCTTTAGTTATAGTTCATTCAGGGCAATTTAATCTAAATCAAAGTTTTATTTTTTTATAAACTAGCTCGGACCTCACTTTATCGGCTTGGAAAATTGGAGAAATACAGGCCGTAATAATGAAAGGGTCATAAATTTATGATTATGAAACATTGCATCGTAATAAGTGTGAATTAGTATTGTAAGTAATGACTTCATTTTGGCTCTTTCCATACCAACAGGAAAGTGGAAAGAGTCCTTTTCCATTGTAATTATGACTCACCATTTTATTTCCATTTACGCTGGTGCAAAACCATGCACTTTAGTGGAACAAAGCCATAACTACTTCCAACCAGTAATTGCTTTGTAAAAGCGTAAAAATTTCCTACAATACTCATCTCATTGATATACTATTTTTACCCTATGATAGATTATAATCGTTACCAACAAAGCTTTCGAGCAACGACATCCCCTTCATTTATAGAATCTGAGATAAATGAGCGCTTGTTAGAAAAACTAGACTTTATTCATATCGAACCTGAGTCTATCCTTGATTTAGGGTGTGGTGCAGGTTTTGGTTTGTCCCTCCTGCAGCAACGATTTCCAAAAAGCAATATCAAAGGAATGGATATCAACGCCAAAACACTTGCGCATGTTGCTAGAAATTTACCTTTCAAAAAACAAGAGCTCACTTGTACTGACTTCAATGCACCATTGCCTTACCCTGCACACAGCTTTGATCTTATCATTGCAAACTTTTCACTCCAGGGCGCTAAAAATATTTACGACCTACTCAAAGCACTGTTTGAAATATTGAAGCCCAATGGCATATTACTTTTTTCCATGCTTGCTGAAGAGTCTTTAAAGGAATTTAGAGCCAGCTGGGAACACATTGATCAATACTGCCATCACAACCCCTTTATATCTGCCAAAGACATGTCAAATATTCTGCAGCATTCTCTTTTCAATGATACGGTTTTAGACTGTGAGGAAATTACCCTTGAATACAGCTCAGTTCACAACGCAATCAAAGATATACAACATTTTAATGAGCCTTTATCATTGAAAAATATGCGCACCACTCTAACAGGGAAACAGCGTTGGCAAGCCTTTGAGCACCAATGGAGGGTACTTTTTCAACAAAAAGACGGAAAAATACCCAGTTCTTATCATATAATGTATGGTCACGCTTGCAAACCAGAAAAATCCCAGCTAAAACTAGAGCAGAATAATGAAGCAAAATTTAGCCTAGCAGAAATATCTGCCTATTTAAAACAAGGGACAAAACCAACGTAAAACATGAGCACAGAAACTCTTTCACCCAAAGCAACCGTCATTTTTGACTTTGACTCAACCCTGATTCAGGATGAATCTCTGGAAGTGATCTTAGCCAATAAGCTTGAGGATGCTCCTGAAAAAGTGACACAAATTTCAGATATCACTGAAAAAGGCATGAATGGTGAACTGGGATTTTTTGAGTCTTTAACCCAACGCATGGAAATTGTCCTGCCTCACCGCAATGATATTCAAAATTTTGCGAGAAACCATTGCCCCAGCGCTTTTTCCAATGGCATACCTGAACTCATTAGAGCACTACATAAGAATAACGTAGATGTCTGGATATTAAGTGGTGGATTTGAAGATGCCATACAGCCTTTTGCTTACTATCTCAACATTCCACAAGAGAAGGTACATGCTGTACAAGTTCATTGGTATCAAGACGGGTATTTTAAAAGCTTAAACAAAGACAATAGTTTTGCAATTTCTAAACTTGCAGGCGCTGTTGAATTACACAGACAATGGCATTCACCAACGGTGATTGTGGGTGATGGGTTTACGGATTATATGCTATACAAAGAAGGATTAGCCGATCATTTCATCGCTTATACCGAACATGCTTCACGCGAAAAAGTAAATGAAGTTGCCACACACAGTGCAGCTTCTGCGCAAGAACTCAGTTTAAAGCTAAAAGAATTGCTGCATTTATAAGTCTAAGTCTTTCTTATTTTGAATCGTAGAGTGAATAAAGGCAACAATAATCAATCCAATTCCCACGCCACCGGTAAGCCACTCAGGAACATGACCACTGATCTTCACAAACATCACCACACCTAGAAACCCAATGGCATAATGCGCGCCATGTTCTAAATATTGAAACTTCGACAGTGTTTTCTTTTCCACAAAAAAAATCGTTAAAGAACGCACAAACATCGCTCCAATTCCTAGACCAATCATAATCATCAAAATATCAGTGGTAATCGCAAAAGCACCAATCACCCCATCAAAACTAAAGGATGCATCTAGCACCTCCAAATAAATAAAGCCCATCAAACCATTGCGCACCAGCTGGCCACTAGAGCTACCCGCACTACTCATAAAATGATTCATCGCGTGTAAGCATTCGTGCACTAATATGCCAATTATAAAAGCCAATCCAACTTCATAGCCCAACCCCATCGCCTCCTGCGCATGATAGGCCACATAGGCTCCCACCATCAAGGCAATAAAAATATGCGCGCCATTTAACTCTGAGATTTTTTTAAACAAACGGGATCCTTCTATCCAGGGAATCCACTGCACTTCTGGCGGATCAATCAGAAAAAATCGTAAAAATACCATAAATAAAAAGCTCCCACCAAAGGCACTAATCATGGGGAAGCCTTCCATTAAGGCATGGTGATAGGCTTCTGGATCATTTAAGGCAACATTCAATACCTGTGTAAATCCCATATCTGTGGTGACATCGACCAAAAAAATAGGGAAAACCAAACGCATACCAAAAACGGCTATCGGCAGCCCTATCCAAATAAAAATCTTCTGCCAAAACTGAGGCATTTGCGCCAGCACTTTTGCATTCACCACAGCATTATCAAAACTCAGAGAAATTTCCAATAAAGCCAAAATAATCACCAAATACAGTGCCGTCCAAATATTACCACTCACATACATGGCAAGGATGACACCTGCTATCGTCACAAAAATAGAGCCATAAAAATATTTTAGATTTTTCACTTCTTGAATTCCAACCGCTATACATCAGTGCATAATATAATTAAACTTAGACTAATATGCCATCATTAAGTAGTAATAAAGCAATGTGGAATACCACCATCGTCATCCTCGTGATCCTTTTTATTGTCATCCTAATATGGCGATCAAACCTTCGAGCACGCGAACAGGCCATTTACATCGCCAAACAGACCTGCAAGAAAATTAACGTTCAGCTATTAGATGACACCGTTGCCCTCAAAAAAACACGTCTAACCAGAAGTGATAGTGGTAGTATTTGTTGGTTACGCAATTATGAATTCGAATACTCCACCAATGATATTGATCGCAACCTTTGTACCATTCAACTGAAAGGCTATCAATTAGTACAAGTTTTTTACGATGAAAAACAGCACACCACCATTGTTTCAGAAAATACAAATAGTGCCGCCCAAAACAATGACAAACCAAGCTACTCAAATAATGTGATTAATTTCACTCAATACAAAGATAAAAATACACCGCCAAAGGATGAACAATGATTACCCTTCATCAATTTCCAAGCTGTTTTGATATTCCGAATGCCAGCCCGTTTTGCATGAAACTTGAAAGCTATCTAAAGGCCATGTCATTACCCTATGCAACCGCCAAAGGTTTTGACCCACGGAAATCACCAACAGGTAAAGTGCCTTATATTGAACTTGATCATGACACCATTGCAGACAGTCACTTTATTATCCGCAAGCTTGAATCAACCGTTGATACTCCCATGCAGAATGGTTTAAATTCACGTCAACAAGCAGAAACTGTCGCTTTTATGCGACTTCTTGAAGAACACCTATATTGGGTGATTGTTTATTCCAGATGGATAGATGAAGCTGGGTTCACATTATGGTGTAACGGCTTCCAAAAAGCCATGGGTATCCCTGCTTTAGCCTTTAAATTCATTATCAAAGGCATCCGTAAAGATGTCACCAAACAGCTTCATGGACATGGAATGGGGCGACATACCCAAGCAGAGATTTATCAATTAGGTTGTGATGATATTGACGCACTGGCTGATTTTCTCGCGGAAAAACCATACTTTTACAATGATAGGTCAACATTATTGGATCACTGTTTATATGCCCATATTTGTGGCATTCTGAGTATGCCTTGGGAGTACCCATTGAAAACACACACGTTAAAAAAGCAAAACCTTGTAGATCACTACCACCGCATGATGCAACAATTTTTCCCTGAATTTGTCAAAGAGGATATAGCACATGGTTAAGCAAAAAAACACTCGTGTTGCGTTCCAAGGCGAACTAGGAGCCTATTCACAAGAAGCACTATTAAAGCATTTTAAAAAAAACACCGTTGCCGTGCCCAGCCAAGATTTCGCTTTGATCTTAGAAAGGGTGATCAATGACGAGGTGGACTATGCTATTCTTCCCGTTGAAAACTCTCTTGCAGGCTCGGTCATTCCAGCCTATGACGAACTAATCAAGTTTGATCTCCGCATTCAATATGAGGTGATTCTTAAAGTAAAACATTGCTTATTAACCTTGCCAGAACAAAATACCCAAGCCCTACAAAAAGTCTATTCCCACCCTCAAGCCTTAGCGCAGTGCAGCCACCATTGCAAGCAACTCAACATAACACCACATCCCTTTCAAGATACTGCAGGTGCCGCTAAATATATTAGCGAAAATAAAATAGAAAATGTCGCAGCCATCGCCAGTGAGCTGGCTGCTGAGATCTATGGTTTGCAAATTGTGCGGAAAAACTTTGAAGATGAAAGCTTTAACTTTACTCGATTTTTTGTCATGGCAAAAAATGACACGGCTGTTTTTGACCACACAAAAACCTATAAAACTTCCATCATTTTTGCCACTCGACATCAACCTAATGCGCTGGTTGAAGTGTTAAACTGCTTATCCAACAATGGTATTAACCTTACTAAAATTGAATCTCGCCCTACACGACATCGCGCGTGGGATTATTTGTTTTTTGTGGATTTTATGGGGCATGAAGATGAAACGCATGTGCAAAAGGCATTTTTATCCTTACTAAAACACACCTCACTTTTAAAGGTGTTGGGTTCTTATCAAAGTGAGGTCGTTTAAATTTCACGCAATATTATTTTTTCAGATCTATCACATACAACGAAAATCGTAAACAACACAAGGTAGGGTAATCCCCCGAATAAAAGAGGTACTTAAAAGTAGATTTTCCATTAAACGTCCTCCTCTATCCTTGTCAGTATTAGAAGCCATGCTTGCAATTTATACCTAGATTATCAGATATTACCTTGTAGGTCTCATCTGACTTAACTGCCTCACGCTTGAACTCTCCTGTGCGCCTTGTATGTGTCATTTTTTATTCCTCAATTCTGGGTTGGTGATTGTCCCAAATTGGAGGGGTAGGTCAGAAAATTACCGAACAAGAGAAGAGGAAAAATCATCAACATTTGGATATATCGAAGCTTACTATAATACAAAAAGGAAACATTCAACGATAAACTACAAGACTCCTAGAGAGTTTGAATATATGATGAAATCTCAATTACAAAAGTGTCCCAATTTGACGGGGTAGCTCAGTATAAAAAAATTCAGGATTTGGCATACTTGAAAAATTAATGCGGCAGAATTCACTAATACAATTTTTGTGGCAAGTCCACTTCACAAATCATACAGCGCACACTACCTCCACCACATTGTTCAATCATTGGGGTGGGCGTATGGATAAGATTAGCATGCTTCGCTAAACATTGACGTTGCGATTCGGTAAAGTTTTCATAAGCCGAGGTCGACATTGCCAATACGCGGTTTCCATCTTGACCAGATAGCTCTATGGCATTCCCACAAAAATGATTCATTTGATCGTAGGAAATATCAATCACTTCTTTGCCTGTTCTAACGAGGCTTGCAAGCACTTCATCTCGCTCAAAGACATCAGTAATACTCCGAAGACATATCACCACAAAATCATTCCCCATTGCCATCAGTACATTGGTATGATAAATCGCCTTGCCTCGATCATCTTGTGCAGAAAAAGCGATTGGCCGATAACCCAACAATTCACAAACTCGATTAAGAATATCCTCATGCATTCGCTCACTACGACAGGCATAAGCCAGTTTATTTTGATGATCAAAAACAATGCTACCTGTACCTTCAAGATAGCGATTGTAATACTCTTCAAAACTCATATCGATAATTTGGTGTAAGCTCAAATGATGCTGATCCACAATCTCCAAAACAATTGCAAGCTCACGTTCTCGGCGACGATTAGGCGCGCACATTGGATACAAGTATACGGAGCCATCTTGATGAAAAGACACCCAGTTGTTGGGGAAAATAGAATCAGGGGTATTACGTTCCTTTTGGTCTTTCAACACATGCACACGAACCCCAACATCTTGCAGCATTTTCACCACAGATTGAAATTCTAACAACGCTTGATTTTGTATTTCCGATTCAATTTTGTCACTTTTTTTCTGAAAAGCATTGGTTTTAGCCGTTTCAAGATTCATGGAAAATGCTGCAGGATCCACCATAAAAACCAGACTAGATTTCAACATCACAAACTCCTGTAAATATTACAAATGGCTTCTGGAAATTGGCATGGTCATACAGTGCGGCCCACCTCTGGCTCTAGACAATTCTGCACTAGGCAACATTAACAATACCTTTTCAGGAACAGTCTGTGACAAAAATGCTGCAATATCGAAATCTGGGTTTTGACGAATCTTTTCAGCAAGAAGGTCAATGACCTCTTTAATCAACACGGGTTTGTAGCCTGCTTTTTCGAACCCTAGTGCCGTATGATCGTTACGATCATAGCCCACGACAACCCCTTCTTTGATCGCGGTTACATTACATGAATCTGTCCACTGCTCTCGCTCATCATGCAGCAAATTTCCTTGCGCGGAATAAATAAACTGCACCTCTTCAGGTCGGCACCCATAATCATTGCAACTAATGTCCATCAATAAATCTTTAAGACTCGAGATTTTTTTATTTATTTTGTAGTTACCAATATTTCCTTTGCGGACAAACTGTGAAACCTCCGCAAAATTAGAAGCCTTAGGCACAGGAACACCGAGCTCTTCAAAAATATCAGCACGATTTATATCAATCCCATTATGCTCAACTAACTGTTTAAAGAGCACCCAAGTATTACGGCTCACCTGTGTCATCACTGTATCAAGGTGCATCATGGCACGCATACGTGGCAGTTTAACAATGGAGATTTTTTTAATCTTACACTGATTCATTTTAAATAAGGTTTGAATCACTTTTTCACAAGCGTATGGCGTCGTTCTTTCTGAAAAACCAATCAATAAATGCCCTGGCGCAATCGCCATAACATCACCACCTTCAATCGTGACATCTTGGCTTTCTTGTATTGAAGCTTCCTGTAAAAAAGCATCATGGTCATTCGCAATTTCGATCACTTTATCTGGACAACCTTTAAATAAAGCATAATAAGCAATATAACGCGCCAAAATAGACTCACGTTTACGTGACTGTCGTGCCGCTTTACTTAGCAACAAGTAATCACCAATTGTAATGCCAATATCCCGGGTAAATAAGAAATTTGGGATAGGTGCAAACACCAAACCTGAATCTGAGTCTTTTAAACGCGTTTCATCCAAAATACCCGTAATTAAAACTCTGGCTAATTGTTTTGGTGAAAGTTCTTTAGGGTCGGCCAAGTACTCCTGAATCACATGCCGCGTGCCCTCTATCGCACAAACTGAGGCCACAAGTTGTAAGCGAATAAGAGGTTCAGCCAACACATCTGCCAATAATTCTTCCGTATCTATCACTTTATTGGAACTGATAAAATCAGGAGAATACACCGAAGCCGGTGACGCTTTAGAGGTTAATCCTGACTGTTCTAATTTAATCCATTCCAGCAAAACATCTGGATCCATATAGGCTAAGAGAATTTTACGAAAATATTCATATTCTTTTTGCATACGTTCTAGATGAACGATATCTTCATATAACCACTCTTGTGCCTTAGAGGGAATCACCCCACCAATACCCTTATCTGGATAATGAATCAATACTTTATTTAAGGTACCTACTTCTGAATAAACACCGAGCTTTCCAATCTCAATTGCCATAACTGCACTCCATTACGCACTAATCTTCATTTATTGTCATCTAAACAAAATATGACGACTCTCAACTAAGAAGATGGTATTAGCCAAGAAAAATAAGTTCGTGTTACAATACAAGGAAAGTTACTGAATATCTAGAATCATCCATGCAAATTTATCTAGGCAAACACGCAACCGAAACCCCTCACAAAACCGCTTTGGTTTTTCAAAATCAAGCATATACCTATAAATGGCTACAAAAACAGACGGGGTTGACAGCTGAGTTTTTAAAGTCTCAACACATCCAAACATTGGCTTTTTGCACTTTTAATTCACCCGTAAATGTTTTGTGCTATCTTGGCGCATGGCAAGCGGGAATACATGCTTTTCCCATTAATCCAAGGTATATTGATTACGAGCTCGCAAAATTGCTCACCGAATTTGCACCCGATGCCATTGTTATTGAGTTCTCACGAGCAACCGATTTACTTATAAGCACTTGTAAACAGTACAAGATAACCTTAATTACCGTGAATGATGATAATCCTATGCGGGGGGATTTTTGGCAAAAAATATCCACCTCTAAAGCCACCATACAAAAAGAAAGAATAAACCCTACAGAGTCCTATACCTATCACCTTACTTCAGGTGCAATGGGACATTCTAAAGCGGCTATTCACTCTTTAGCGCAAATAACAGAGTATGCTAAAAATAGAGCTGTAGATATGTCTTTTAATGCAGATGATGTTTTATTAATTTCGCTTTCCCTTAATCATGCTTTTAGCTTTTCATACCAACTATTGCCAGGTTTGGCATTAGGATTAACCATGCATTTACAACCCAAATTTTCTGAAGTTGAAACCTTTAATATAATCGTCAATAATCCTATTACCAGCATTGCGCTACTGCCTAACATGACTTATATGCTTGCTCTTTATGCTGAAAAGCAATCAAAATTCACCCATGTTATGCGTTTACCACTTGTGGCTGGTGACGCCTTACCTGCAGCATTTATGACTAAATTTACCAAAGTATTTCATGTAACACTTTACCAAGGAATTGGTATGACTGAAGTTTTTGGTTATGCACAAAATACCCCCACACACTTGAATTCACAATCCACAGGGCGTTTATTTGACTCGGTTAAAGTAGAGATCAGAAATGAACATAATGAGATTATATCTGCTGGAGAAATAGGAAATATTTTTTTACAAAATGAAGCCACTCCTAGAGCATACCTGCAACAACCAGAACTCAGTCAAAAAGATCTTGCAAATGGTTGGGTCAATACAGGGGATATCGGATATATAGACGAAAATAGAAACTTTTTTTTCTTAGGCCGTAAAAAACAAATCATCATACACAGTGGATCAAATATATCACCTATTGAGGTTGAAAATGCACTTTATCAACACAAGTCAATCATACAAGCTGCTGTTGTAGGCAAAAATGATCCCATATTTGGACAAGTAGTGTGGGCATATGTGGTACTTGATAATAAAGGTAGTATGGATGAAAAAAACGTTATTCAACACTGTACCCATTACCTATCAACCTATAAAATTCCTGAAAAGGTTCACTTTGTTGAAACTTTACCATTAAACGCCACAGGAAAAGTTGATCGCTTTCAATTACAAGATATAGCAAATAAAACAGCGACATAATATGAGCCCTTTTTCACTCTTAGAAAACACCTTTGACCCAGATGGCACATCTTCTTATTACACAGAGCCCGTATGTGAAATTAAAGCAACACAAGCACGTGAGATCCCTGAAGCTTTTACAGCCCTCGACACTTGCCATACAGAAGGTTTATATCTTGTTGGCTATATGAGTTATGAGTTAGGATATGTTTTATATCCTCAACTCAATCACCTATTAAAAAACCAAAATGATGCCGTACTATTGCATTTTATTGCCTATAAAAATAAACAAGATATCCCGCACACACAATTAGAAAGCATCCTGTCAAACCCCAATCATGGCACACAACAAATTGATCTACTCTGCTTTAAGCAAAGCTATCAAGACTACAAAACGGCCTTGAAAAAAGTAAATAAGAAGCTTATTAATGGGGAAAGTTACCAAATTAACTACACTTCGCAATACACGTTTGAATATCCAGGTAGCCCCCTTGAGTTATATTTTTCACTTAGAAAACAACAACTTGCTAGATTTTGTGCTTATTTGCCTTTCGCCCCAACCACCGTGATTTCCTTCTCACCTGAGTTGTTTTTTAAAAAATCCAAGTACCTTCTCACAGTGAAACCCATGAAAGGCACATACCCTCGATCAGATGAGCCCGCTCAAGATTTAAAAAATAGACAGGCACTGTTAAAGGATAAAAAAGTTCAATCCGAAAACCTAATTATTGTTGACCTCCTGCGTAACGATCTATCAAAAATAGCGCAAACAGGTACGGTGAAGGTTAAACGACTCTTTGAAGCCGAAACTTATAAAACACTTTATCAAATGACCTCAACCATTGAAGCTGAGTGCCCAGAATCATTGTCCTTCAAGTCCATTATTAAGGCACTTTTTCCTTGCGGGTCGATCACAGGTGCCCCTAAATTACGCACAATGAAAGCTATTCATTCCATAGAAAATCAACCTAGAGGCATTTATACTGGTGCCATTGGATCAATACAACCAAATGGTGATTTATGTTTCAGCGTTGCGATTCGTACGATCGCATTAAAAGATAAGCAAGCCACTTTGGGTGTGGGTGCTGGCATTACGATAGAGTCTAATACCGAAGAAGAGTGGCATGAAATGCATCTCAAAGCAAAATATCTACGAACACTCTATCAACCTAGCTTTGAAATCATTGAAGCACTTCATTATCAAAAACAACAGGGATTTACACGTTTACAAGAACATCTTTCCCGTTTACACAACACCGTTGATACCCTTGCATTTCAAGCACACGGACTTCACCCTAAAACGAAACTCCAACAGTATGTTCATAAACACATAGAGAATGATCAGTGCTATAAAATTAGAATTGCTGTAGGTTACCATGGGAACATCTCTATAACCCACACATGTATCCCTGATAAAATCGATAAAATTCAGCCCATAAACTTTACACTTTGCAGCCATTGCATTGATAAAAATAATATTCTATTTCAATATAAAACCACCTCTAAAAGCACACGTAAATTTATGGACGAAAATTTTGTCATGACAAAAAAACGTCTTCCTAATATCGATACACTATTATTTAAAAACCAAGATCAGAACCTTACTGAAACACTCTATCATAATTTAATTATCGAAATTAAAGGTGTGGCTTACACACCACCGGTATTAGATGGTTTACTTCCAGGTGTCTACAGATCTCAGCTTCTCAACAATAAAAAAGTGATTGAAAAATCACTCAAGCTCTCAGACTTACAGCAAGCAGAAAAGATATGGCTCTGTAATGATGTCCGAGGATTAGTCCCTGCGATTTATATTGAGGAGAATTTATAATGGTCATTATGATCGATCACTATGATTCGTTTTCAAATATGATTAAGGACTATATAGAGCAACTAGGCTTTAATATATTAATGATCCCTACGGATCAGGTAGATCTTCAACGTATTAAAAAATATCAACCCACGCATATTATACTGGGACCAGGACCTGGGCACCCAGAAGATGCCTCAGTCTCCATGATGCATCAAATCATTTCACGGTTTGCAAATAAATACCCCATACTCGGTATATGTCTAGGGCATCAAGTTATCGCAAGCTATTATGGCGCGAAAGTTATTCATGCTGAGAAAATCATGCATGGGAAGATTTCTAGAATTCAGCATAATGGTGATTGCTTATTTGAATCTATACCGACATCTTTTTCTGTTACGCGCTACCACTCGTTAATGGTCTCACCAGATAATTTCCCAGAGTCACTTTCTATCACCGCAACTAATAAAACGAAAAACACCTTTGAAATCATGTCGTTACGAAAAAAAAATATCGCTATATGGGGGGTACAATTTCATCCAGAAGCTGCCCTCACAGAGCATGGACTAAAAATATTATCTAACTTTTTATCTCAAAATATTTAATCATTATTGCCAATTTTAGCGTAGGTCACCCGACAATGCCCTGATAAATCATCAGCATGTTCAATATTTATAAATCCATATTTTTCAAACAATAAGTTTACCTCTTTGCCTTGCTGAAAACCATGCTCAATAAAGAGATACCCATTAAGGTTTAATTGATGTTTGGCACCAGAGATAATCAACTCAATGTCTTTTAGACCACCACTATCCGATAATAATGCCAGCAGTGGTTCATGTTGTTTCACGTTTTCACAGAGAAAGGGATCATTTTGAGCAATGTAAGGGGGGTTAGAGGTAATCACATCAAAAGTCATCGTAGAATCAATATCACCATACCAATTACTTTGAAGTAATGTGACATTCTTAAGCTGATAAAAATCTCTATTTTCTATCGCAATGAGAAGGGCAGACTCAGATATGTCTACCGCTAAAATATCCCAATGAGCGCACTCAGATGCTAATGCTAATGCGATGGCTCCGCTACCTGTACCAAGATCCAAACAGTTTAATTTATTTTGTGAAGAGCATATTTTTAAAACAGCCTCCACCAAAGTTTCAGTGTCTGCTCTTGGAACAAGCACAGCAGGCGATACTTTTAAACGTAAACCCCAAAAATATTGATATCCAAGAATATAGGCAATCGGTTCGCCTTTTAATCGCCTGTCAAGATGATCTGTAAACTTTACCATATCATCTGCTGTTACCAGCCTCTCAGGCCACGTTCTTAAATAAGTTTGGTCTACATTAAGTACACCACATAAAAGCCACTCAGCATCTAATAGGGCGCTTTCAAAATCATCTAAAAGTCTTTGTTTACCAAATAGGCAAGCACTTTCAATACTGTGCTCCACAGAAGACATTAATTTTGATCAGACATTTGTGATAATAGATCTGTTTGATGTTCTTGCATTAATGGTTGAACAATCGCACCCAAATCACCTTGCATCACTTCATCTAGTTTATACAGCGTTAAGTTAATACGATGGTCTGACACGCGCCCTTGAGGAAAATTATAAGTACGAATACGCTCAGAGCGATCGCCACTGCCCACCAAGCTTTTACGCTGCTCAGACTGTTCTGCATGTTGCTTATTAATCTCAGATTGCATTAATCTAGCCTGTAATACTGACATCGCAGATGCACGGTTTTTGTGCTGAGAACGTTGATCTTGACACTCTACTACTACACCCGTCGGAATATGTGTAATACGAATAGCAGAATCTGTTTTATTGACATGCTGCCCACCTGCGCCTGACGCTCGGAAAGTGTCGATCTTAAGGTCACTGGAATTTATTTCAATCTCTTCCACATCACCCACTTCTGGCATAATCGCCACAGTACAGGCTGAAGTATGTACTCGACCTTGAGATTCAGTTGTGGGGACTCGTTGAACACGATGTGCACCCGACTCAAATTTTAGTTGTGAATAAACATGATCACCATTTATTTTACTAATGATTTCACGATATCCACCATGCTCCCCTAAGCTTTCGCTGATAATTTCTATCCGCCACCCTTGTTTCTCTGCATAACGACTATACATTCGAAAAAGATCGCCCGAAAAAATAGCCGCCTCATCGCCACCGGTACCCGCTCTGATTTCTAAAAAGACATTTGCCTCATCATGTGGATCTTTTGGTAAGAGTAAAATCTCTAACTCTGACACTAAAGACGTAATTTTCTCCTTCGACTCCTGATACTCTTCCTCTGCTAACTCACGCATTTCAGCATCATCTTCAGACATCATTTCTTCAGCAGCACTCATATCCAAAACAACTTGCTGATAATTTTTAAACGCCACCGTAATAGGTTCTAGATTCGCATATTCTTTAGAAAGTTCCCGAAATTTATTTTGATTCGAAATAACTTCCACATCACCCAATAACGCCGCGATTTCCTCATGACGTTCAACCAACATTTGTAATTTTTGCTCAATGGATTTTTTCATCTTTTCCTTCTACTTTCAAACCAAATAATTCCTGCGCCAATCCTAAAACTTCGTCGCGCCCCTCTTCTGAGGCTTGACGCATGGTCACACTAGGAGAATGAAGCCATTTGTTTTTAATACTATGTGCAAAGTGTAATAAAACATTCACAGGGTCTTTTCCGCCCTCCAGTTGCTTTAAACTTTTCTCTACCTCATCGGATACCATCTTCTCTGCATGTAAACGTACAGCACAAATTGCACCATCTGCTTGATCAGCCATAACTGCACGCGCATACCGCTGTAAGTTTTCAGTGACAATCTCTTCCGCAACCAATGCCGCACGTACGCGCGCTTCCGTATTTTTTTGTATCAGCCCTTGAATATCATCCACAGAATAAAGCGTTGCTTTCTCATGCTTATCTACACAAGCTGAAATGGCACGTGGCACAGAAATATCAATAAACAAGGTTTCGGATCTTAGGCATTCTATTGTTTCCAAAGAAACCAACGGAGTGTTCACATGCACCGCTGCAATCACAATATCGGCCTTTGATGCTTGCTCAGATAAGGTGGAAAGGTCAACATACTTAGCTGATAGTTTATTCGCTAAGTTTTTCGCATTTCCAAGCGTTCTATTTGCCACCATGATTGATTTCGGTCTTGCTGATAAAATATGCTTTGCCATCAACTCTGCAGTTTGTCCTGCACCAATAATCAGCACATGTTTATCAGACAAGTCATCAAGCTTATCTTTCACTAACATGACCGCAGAACAAGCCATGGAAACAGGGCAATGGCCAATAGCGGTACGTGTTCGCACCTCCTTCGCCACAAAAAAAGCATGGTCAAATAATCGCGAGAGTATTCTTGAAATCGTTTTTGATAATTTTGCCATGGCAAAACTTTCTTTGATTTGCCCTAATATCTGCGCTTCACCCAACACCATGGAATCCAATCCACTAGCAACACGAATAAGATGTTTCACCGCGTCGAGGTTAACGCATTGGTAGACCACCTCTAAAATCTGATGATCTTCTAATGCCCTCTCAGATTGCCACCAATTTAAAATATTATTTGTATCGTATGCATCGTCTGTTACGACATAAAGTTCTGTACGATTGCAGGTAGATAAAATAACACATTCAAAGACACCAGGTAGTGATTTAAGCATTCGTAATTTCGTTGGAAGGGCATTAGCATGAAAAGAAAAAGCTTCTCGGACATCGATGGATGCCGAACGAAAATTTATGCCGAACATGGTTATTTTCATTCAATCACCAATTTATAAAATTACATTTTACCAACTTAGAACTGAAGATAATGATAGCACACTTTACAGATGAATAATATAACACATTGACAACTAGCAATGGCTGATTTAGGATGAAAGTCGCGTTTTATAAAAAAATAATTGGAGATATCCCAAATGAAGAAAATCGCAGCACTTGTTTCAGCAAGTCTTATGACTGTTGCCATGATGGGCTCTGTATTTGCCGCAGACACCACTGCAGCTTCTGCAACCAAGACAACAACACAAACTGCCAAAGTAGAAGCAGATATGGCAAAAGTCAGCTATACCATCGGTTATGAAATTGGTAATGGGTTCCATACGCAAAACATCGACCTAAATACCAACGCATTTAATGATGCACTTCAAGCTGGATTAAGTGGAAAAGATCCAAAATATACCAAAGAAGAAATGCAAACAACCATGCAGGAATTCCAAAAAGAAATGATGCAAAAAGCGGTTGAAAAGCAAAAAGAGCAATCAATCAATAACTTAACAGCATCGAAAACTTACTTGTCAACTGTTGCAAAAGAAGAGGGTGTTAAGGAGCTTGAAACAGGTATTTACTATAAAGTTGTTAAAGCTGGAAATGGTGAAATTCCAACAGCCACAGATACTGTCAAAGTAAACTATGAGGGCAAACTCAGTGACGGTAAGGTTTTTGATAGCTCATATGAGCGCAAAGAACCCGCCACCTTTGGGGTTAACAAAGTCATTCCTTGTTGGACAAAAGCACTTGAGAAAATGCCTGTGGGCTCCACTTGGACTGTTTACTGTTCTCCTGAAGAAGCTTATGGTCTATATGCGCCACCAAGCATTGGACCAAACCAAGCCCTAACCTTTAAAGTTGAATTGTTGAGCATTGAAAAAGCAGCCGCTACCCCAGGTTCCGCTGCAATTCAGAAAGTAGATGCCACAACTGCATCTAAATAATCCACACAATACACTTTAAAGTATTGTTATTATTTAAAGCCCGCAATGCGGGCTTTTTTTACGTCTAAAACCTCTAAAAATTAAAGGGTAACCATGATAAAAGTCATCTCATTTAATGCCAACGGTATCCGTGCTGCAGCAAGAAAAGGCTTCTTTGATTGGTTTGCAAAAACCAATGCTGACTTTCTTTGTATACAAGAAACCAAAGCACAAATTTCACAACTAGATGATCCTATTTTTTCACCTCTAGACTACCATCGCTATTTTTTTGATGCACAAAAAAAAGGTTATAGTGGGGTGGCTATTTACTGCAAAAAAAAACCTAAAGTTATTACAAGAGGTTTAAAAATAGATTGGGCAGACGATGAGGGGCGTTATATTGAACTAGAATATGAGAATTTTAGTATTGCTTCCCTATATCTTCCCTCAGGCTCTAGCGGCGATATACGCCAAACTCAAAAAATGGATTTTCTTGAACAATACACCTCAACACTCAGCAGACACATTAAAGAAAAATCAAATATGATTGTTTGTGGTGATTTTAATATTGTGCACAAGGAAATCGATATTAAAAACTGGAAGGCTAACCAAAAAAATTCTGGTTGCTTGCCTGAAGAGCGCGCATGGCTTGATAAAGTATTCGATGATATTGGGTGGGTAGATGCTTTTCGTGAAGTGAATACTGAAAAAGATGAATACACTTGGTGGTCAAACCGAGGGCAAGCACGGGCAAATAATGTAGGCTGGCGCATTGATTACCATCTTGCCACACCTAATTTAGGTGGGAAAGCGAGCTCAACAGAAACCTATAAAGACAGCTGGTTTTCAGATCACGCACCTCTAATTTTAGAATATGATTTTGATTTAAAGCTCAATATGAAGTAAATTTAAAATTAATAAAAAAAAACAAAGGGATACAGGTAGATGCTCAAAACAAAAATGGATATTGCAAAAAACTGGCTGCCTCGATATACCGGAATGCCCTTAGATAAATTTGGTGATTATATTATTCTCACTAATTTTAGGAATTATTTAGAGCGATTTGCTGAACGATATAATTGTCGGATATATGGCTCCAATAATCCCATGCAAGCCACGACAAGCTCGGATGGGATTACGATGATCAATTTTGGTATGGGCTCTGCAAATACGGCTTCTATCATGGACCTTCTTATTGCTGTTGACCCTAAAGCCGTCTTATTTTTGGGAAAGTGTGGAGGTATTAAGCGCTCCTCTGAAATTGGCCATTTTATCTTGCCCATTGCCGCCATTCGAGGGGAGGGAACCAGCAACGATTATAAACCACCAGAAGTGCCCGCCTTACCTTCCTTTAAAATGCATAAACTAATCTCAGAAAAGCTCCATAATCAGGGCTTAGAATACCGCACAGGCGTTGTCTACACAACTAATCGCCGAGTGTGGGAGTGGGATCACAAATTTAAAAATTATTTGCGGAAACTTTCAGCCATTGCCGTAGATATGGAAACGGCTACACTCTTTATTGTAGGACACGCCAACAAAATACCACGAGGCGCATTATTATTGGTTTCAGATCTCCCTATGACACCAGAGGGCGTCAAAACCACCGAAAATGACCTAAAGACCAATAAATCTTATATCAATCTTCACCTAGATATTGGCATAGAATCTGTTATTGACCTCGGTAAAAATGATGAGTTTATCAAACATTTTAAATATTAAGTGTCACCTCTAATGCTTCCAAAAATCTGGCATAAATAAGACCAATACCGTAAAGACTTCAAGCCGCCCAATCAGCATGGTAGCACATAGCAGTGCTTGAGCCGAATCAGGTAAGCTTGCGTAGTTTACACTCACCCCACCAATACCTGGACCCACATTGGATATACAGGCCGCCACGGCGGAAAAAGCGGTAATCTGATCAACACCTGTTGCCATAAGTAGTAACCACATCACGATAAAAACTAAAAAATACCCTGCAATAAATCCCCATACACTGTTTACCACAGACTCAGACATGACTTTGGCGCCTAGTTTTATGGGAAAAATACCATTGGGGTGGATTAACTTTCGCATTTCGCGCACCGCTTGCTTTCTCACTAATACCGCTCTAATGATTTTTAAACCACCAGAAGTCGAACCTGCACACCCACCAATTAACCCAATAATTGCCAATAAAATAGGAATAAATAAAGGCCAATTAGAATACTCAGAAGTAGAGGTAAATCCTGTGTTGGTTCCAAAAGAAACGACTTGAAAAAACCCCTGCCATAAAGCTTCATTAGTGTGGGAATAATAGCTACTACCAATCAAGGTTAGGCTTACCAAAACACCCATCGCCCCAATAAAGTAAATATAGCTTTTAAACTCTGCATCCTGCCAATAATTTTTAATACTCATACGCTTTATCGACACAAAATGCAACGCAAAACTTGTGGCACTCGCAATCATGAACACCATACATACCATGTAGACATTCGGTGTGCCATAATAGGCAATGCTCGCATCATGGGGTGCAAACCCACCCGTACCTATTGTTGAAAAAGCATAGCAAACAGAATCAAACCAAGTCATCCCCGCAAGCTTATAGCTCACAAGACACGCAAGCGTTAAAAAGATGTAGATAATCCACAGCACCTTTGCTGTTTCCATAATACGGGGAGTTAGTTTATTTTCCTTCCAAGGTCCATTTGCCTCAGCACGATACAACTGCATACCTCCTACTCCAATCAGTGGCAGCACAGCAATCACCAAGACAATAATCCCCATCCCACCAAAAAATTGTGATTGCTGGCGATAATAAAGAATGCTCCTAGGCAGTTGATCCAAATGTGTAATCACCGTCGCACCCGTAGTAGAGTACCCCGACATTGACTCAAATAACGCCTGCATAAAGGACAGGTGTAACCCTTCTGAAAATATGTAAGGAGTTGCCCCAAACAATGCAAGTGTTAGCCAAATTAAAACCACGATAATAAATCCATCTTTAGGGCGAAGTTCTCGTTTGGTTCGCTTCGCTGGCATATAAAGCAAAACTCCCGTCACCAATGTCAAAAAAAATGCAATCACAAAAGGATCTTGATTATGCTCTGCATACAGCCAACTGACAAAAATGGGTGGTAACATGGTGAAACTAAACAACGTAAGTATAATTCCAAGTACCTTAAAAGTCGGTCCTGACCTCATATGATTTTGGGCTCCATGTATGAAAATAGTGCTTTTATATTCATATTGAGTATAATCTTAGGTAGAGAATTCAACAACAAAGGTTTGTGAATAATGAGTTTAATTCTAAAAATGCTACATTTTGGAGATAACAAAAAAAATCGAGAATATGTAAGCGATGCAGGAAAGCTTCTCAAGACACTTAATAGCAAAAACCCAAAACGCTCCTTATCACAAAAGCAGGAAGTCGCAAAACATCGTGACATTTTCAAAAGAAAAACAGATAGTTTATTATAAAAAAAGTTCTTTCGTGGGAACCACTAATTTAAGCATAAATGTTTTTGAACTTGATTCGGTGAGGATCCAACGCATCATCCCCCAAACGTTTCTTTTTATCTTCCGTATAAGCCTCGTAGTTCCCTTCAAACCAAGTTACTTGGCTTGACCCTTCAAAAGCTAAAATATGTGTCGCTATACGGTCTAAAAACCAACGATCATGAGTAATAACCAAGATTGTTCCTGGGAATGCCAATATGGCTTCCTCAAGTGCACGCAAAGTTTCCACATCCAAATCATTCGTCGGTTCATCTAAAAGTAAAACGTTACCGCCTCGACGCAACAATTTTGCCAAATGCACTCGGTTACGCTCACCACCTGAAATATCTCTAATATATTTCTGTTGATCGCCACCTCTAAAGTTAAAACGTCCTACATAAGCACGCGAAGGAGTGGTATATTTGCCTACAGTAATCACATCCAAACCATCTGAAATCTCATCCCAAACCGTTTTACGTGGATCCAAAGTATCACGAGACTGGTTCACATAAGCCAATTCAACCGTTTCACCTTTAGATATCTCACCACTATCTGGTTGATCAATACCTGAAATCATATTAAAAAATGTCGATTTTCCTGCACCATTGGCACCAATAATCCCCACAACCGCTCCTGCAGGCACATCAAAGCTTAACTGATCAATTAATTTTCGATCACCATAACTCTTATTGATACCGTTAATCTCAAACACTTTATTCCCGAGCCTTGGTCCTGGTGGAATATAAAGTTCTTTGGTTTCATTTCGGTGTTGGAACTCTTGGGAACTCAATTCTTCAAATTTTGCTAGGCGCGCTTTACTTTTTGCTTGACGACCTTTGGCGTTTTGACGCACCCATTCTAGCTCATTTTTTAGTGATTTTTGATAGGAGGACTCTTTCTTTTCTTCCATCTGTAATCGTTGTGATTTTTGTTCTAGCCAGTTGGTATAATTTCCTTTAAATGGTATTCCTTCTCCTCGATCTAATTCAAGAATCCACTCTGCAACATTGTCTAAGAAATAACGGTCATGGGTAATCGCCACAACTGTGCCTTTAAATTCCTTCAAAAATCGCTCCAGCCAAGTAACACTCTCAGCATCCAAGTGGTTTGTTGGCTCATCCAGCAATAGAATATCTGGTGCAGACAGTAATAATTTACATAGCGCAACTCGTCGAACTTCACCACCGGAAAGTTTACTGACATCCGCATCCCAAGCTGGTAAACGTAAAGCATCAGCAGCGACTTCAAGCTTTCGATCGAGTTCCCAGGCACCGGCTGCATCTATTTTGTTTTGAAGCTCACCTTGTTCGGCAAGCAAATTATTCATTTCATCATCCGTCATAGGGTCACAAAACTTCATACTGATTTCATCAAACTTAGTGAGCATATCTTTTAAGTCAGATAAACCTTCTTCAACATTCCCTTTAACATCTTTGGTAATATCCAAAACAGGCTCTTGTGCCAAATAACCAATCTTAATCCCCTTACGAGGCACCGCTTCACCAACAATCTCTTGATCTAGCCCTGCCATGATTTTTAGCAGCGTTGATTTACCTGAGCCATTTAACCCCAAAACACCAATTTTTGCACCATCATAAAATGATAATGAAATATCTTTCAGGATATACTTGTTAGGTGGAACAACCTTTCCAACCCCATTCATTGAATATATGTATTGCTTTGACATGAATATCACCCATCTATCTTTATTGCATGTTATTGTGCTATTTTCGCTAGAATAAGCAAGTAATAATATTGCAGACACACAAACCAAGCTAAAATTTGTCATGACAAAACTTTTATTCTCAAGGAAAATACATGTCTCAAACAATTGATCAATACTATGTTATCGGCAACCCCGTCAAACATAGTTTATCCCCTAAAATTCACCAACAATTTGCACAACAAACACAACAAACAATACAGTATGGTGCCTTACAAATAAATGAGGATACATTTGAGGAGTCATTTAAAGCCCTACAACTTAATCCCAAAGTAAAAGGATTAAGTGTCACGGTTCCATTTAAGGAGAAAGCATTTGCGCTAGCAGATCAATATGACCCCTTTGCGGAAGATGCCAAAGCGGTGAGCAATATTGTTTTCACCCAAGATAGAAAAGCTTATGGCATAAATTTAGATGGGGTGGGTTTGGTAAATGATTTAATTCATAACCACAATATCACGCTCAAAAATAAAGATGTTTTAATCTTAGGTGCCGGCGGAGCAGTAAGAGGTTGTTTAGCCTCTCTTATTGCTGAATACCCAAAAAGCATCTCTATTGCCAACAGAACCCTTAACAAAGCAGAAATCCTTGCTGCACACTATAAAAATGATATTCAAATTGAAGCCTTAGAATACACTCACCTAATAAAAGCTTATGATCTGGTCATTAATGCAACCTCTGCCAGTATCCAACAACAAATGCTTCCTATTAACACACAACTCTTTAAAAATAATGGCTTTGGCTATGACCTTATGTATGCGCCAAATGGCACGGTTTTTACCCAGTGGTGCCAAACCCATCAAATAAATAGTGCTGACGGAAAAGGCATGTTATTAGAATTGAGTAAGGCAATTTTCAAAATATGGCGAGGTATAGAGCCTTCGACAAAAAACATTCAACTATAGCTATCCAAGCATGATAAGGTTAAACTAACTTTAAGTTAGTCATCTTATCGCCCACAGCCTATGATTTTAGATCAAATAATTGAATATAAAAAACAAGAAATCAAAGCATATTACACTCTTGAAAAGCCGAAACATAAAGCGAATTTTGACTTTTTAAAAGCCATCAAAAACAGTCATTGCAGCGTTATTGGTGAACTTAAATCAAAATCGCCCTCAGAAGGCATTATCAAGCACAATTATCAGCCGCAAAAAATTGCCAATGCTTATGCCTTAGGTGGGGCAATTGCTCTTTCAATTTTAACCGATAAAAAATTCTTTGGTGGGCAATTCCCAGATATTGAACAGGTTAAAAAAACCTGCTCTTTACCTGTGTTATGTAAAGATTTTATTATTGACCCCAGCCAAGTCTATCGCGCACGCCAAGCGGGTGCAGATGCTTGCCTACTTATTGTGCGAATACTCTCTGACCAACGACTACAAGAGTTGCATCAGGAAATTGAAAGCTTGGGTATGAATGCTTTGGTTGAAATATTTGATGAAGATGATCTACAAAGAGCGCTAAAAATTAACCCAAAGCTGATTGGTATTAATAACCGCAATCTGAACACCTTGGAAATGGATTTAAATAATGCCTATCGCCTAAAAAATTTAATCCCAAGAGATGTTTTAGTGATCACGCTTTCAGGTTCTAAAACACCAGAGAGCACTGCACAATTTGCAAGTGACTTTGATGGTGTGCTCATGGGAACGGCTTTGATGAAATCAGATAACCCCACCTTATTTCTCAAAGATGTCCAAAAAAATCATACTGGTATTACCCAATAAGTATTAAATTTTTTATAGGCGAATGGGCATAATCACATAAGAACTATCGTCTAACTCATGCTCTTTAATCAAAAGACTCATATTTGCGGTCGAAAAAAACAAATCAACTTCTTCAGTTTCAATCGCACCCATCACATCCAACAAATAACTCACGTTAAAGCCCATTTCCATCGCTTCTTCATGGTAGTCCACTTGAATCTCATCCATCGCTTCTTCTTGCTCAGGGTTATTTGCAGCAAGGTGCAAAATACCTTTATCTAAATTTAAACGCACCCCTCGATATTTTTCATTCGATAGGATAGCCGTACGTATTAATGCTTGCTTAAAATCAATCAGGTTGGCAACCAAACGCTTGTGATTTTCCTGTGGTATAACCCTGTTATAGTCTGGATAACGACCATCTATTAATTTTGAGGTAAAAGTATAGTTAGGTAGCTGAACCATAAAATGATTTGATCCAACATGGATGGTCACCATATCATCTGTATTGGAAATAAATTTTTGTAGTTCAATAATCGCTTTTCTTGGTACAATAATTTGTAGATTTTTGACTGTGGAGCTATCAATGGTAAGCTCCGTCATTGCCATACGATGACCATCTGTTGCAACGGTTCTAAAAATATTTCCCTCTATTTCCCATAGCGTGCCATTTAAGAAATATCGAACATCATTATGCGCCATCGCAAACTGTACTTTACGGATTGATTTTAGCAATGAAGACTGAGAAATTGAAAAACAATTACTCCCTAAATCACTCTCCATTTTGGGAAAACTATTTGGGTCTAATGATGATAAAATAAAGCGACTTTTGTTAGCTTTCACCATCACCTTATTTTCAGATTCTTGGCTGATTTGAATTTCTGAGGTTTGTGGTAAATTTTTTATAATTTCAATCAACTTTCTAGCAGGCACTGTCACCTCACCATCATTAGACTTTTTCTCTATCGTAGCATCTGCTAATATTTCTGTTTCTAAATCAGATGCTTTTAGTTGCAACTTTTGCCCTTCTACTTTGCAAAAAATATTGGTTAGTATTGGCATAGTATGCTTTTTATCTGCAATGGATATCATATCCTGCAAAGGCTTCAGCAATGTTTCTCTTGTAATAACTAAATTCATGTTATGATTGTCTCCTAAGTTGACAATTTTCTAGATAATATTTGGTAATCATCTCTTATTTCAAAGTTATCTTTTTGCAGTTTTGTAATTGTTTTCACGGCATGCAACACAGTGGTGTGGTCTCGCCCACCAAAAAAGTTACCTATTTCTGGTAAGCTATGATTGGTGAGTTCTTTTGCGAGTGTCATCGCCACTTGGCGTGGTCTCGCAATATCTCTACTTTTTTGCTTTGATAATAGATCAGCCACTTTTAAATTATAATAGTCTGCCACAACTTTTTGAATATTATCTACTTTTATTAGGCGATGTTGAATACTAATAATATCTTTTAGGGTTTCTCCTACAAACTTCGGCGTAATTTCTCTTCTTGTCACTCTAGCATGTGTGATCACTCGGCGCAAAGCACCTTCTAACTCACGCACGTTAGAACGAATATACTTAGCAATATAAAATGCCACCTCATGGGATATTTCAACACCCAGCTGTAGTGATTTACTCATTAAAATGGCTACTCTCGTCTCCAAATCTGGTAAATCGATGGTCACCGTTAACCCATGTCCAAACCTGGATTTCAAACGATCTTCCATACCTGGAATTTCTTTTGGATAACGATCACAGGATAAAACAACCTGTTTTCCATTATCCAATAAAGCATTAAACATGTGAAAAAATTCCTCTTGAGAACGGCCTTTACCTGCAATAAATTGAATATCATCCACCAATAAAACATCAACCGAACGATAATGATCTTGAAAATGATCCATTGCGTGTAATCTTAATGCATCAACCATATCTCTGACAAATTTTTCTGAGCTGACATAAAGCACTTTCGCCTCAGGTTGCTGTTTTCTAATTTCATTGCCTATAGAGTGCATTAAATGTGTTTTTCCTAATCCACTCCCGCCATAAAAAAATAGCGGATTATGGTAAGCACCTGGATTCGCAGAAACCTGAATCGCTGCTGCTTTAGCAACCTCGTTTGATTTCCCTTCAACAAAGTTTTCAAAACGAAACTGTTCTTTTAAATTCACCCCAAAGCAAACATTGTTCTGGGATTTTGGAAGTGCCAATGCCTCATCAAACCCATAAAGTTCTTCCGAAGGGGCAATAGAGTCCGTCTGTTCCACCGCTGGTTCTTTTTCTTCTTTCACCTGTTTGGTAGCTGTTGAAAAAGAAGATGTCATACCAAACATGTCTATTTGGGGACCCGCTGTCGGTTTTAAAAATGTTAGCTCCTCAATAGGCTGAAGAGGGTTTAATTCTGCTTTCCCTATTTTTATATTTGACAAAGAAGCTGACTGTTCGACCATAAATTCAACAATTAAATCTGGATTTGTTCCTTGAGAACACAAACCATGCACAATCTTATCTTTATATTTGGATCTCACCCAATCTAAGAAAAATTGATTGGGTCCGTATATTGTGAATAACTTACCTTGCTCATTCACAGACAATGGTTTAATCCATGTTCTAAATTCTTGTTCTGACAAGGAATATTGCAATCTATCTAAACATGTTCCCCACTTAGAAGTCATTATATATTTCCTTGTATTTCAATGAGTTACACATAGTGTGTGTCGCTTTTATTAAATTAATTTTTTCTATAAATGGCATTATAGCAAAGTAATCCCCCCCCGCAAGAGAAGCACAACAAAGCTGTGGACAACTATGTGCATAAGACTGTTA
>Ga0302132_10000118_pt1 | contig 39009 bp, 34 predicted proteins | sample CB9_321_MG_FD_203113 | JGI IMG/M metagenome (GOLD analysis project Ga0302132, IMG submission 203113) | Marine microbial communities from Western Arctic Ocean, Canada - CB9_32.1 | ecosystem: Environmental > Aquatic > Marine > Oceanic | place: Canada: Western Arctic Ocean | collected 2017-09-19
GGTATTTTTGACCTTCAAAAATACCCAAAAGAAACAGCAACCTTACTCGCTAATGGTGAACTCACCGCCCTCGCCTTTTTTGGCCTTGCATTCGCACAAATTAATATCCCTGTGACAACCTTGTGTAATAAATATTTATACACTACCGGTGATCCCTTAAATGCACATCCTGAGCATTTAAATATGGTATTACTTGAACACGCTTTTGCTAAAACAAATATTGTCTTAGTTCCAGGGTTTTTAGGATGCAATGTAGACAGAACCTGTACTCTACTTGGCCGAGGAGGCTCGGACTTAAGTGCCATTTTCTGCGCCTGGGCATTAAAAGCACAAGAGTGCCTTCTCATTAAAGATGTTGTTGGTGTCTTCAACTGCGATCCAAATACTTTTGGTGAAGATGCTGATTGCTATCAATCACTCCGCTACCAAGATGCCTTTTTAGTTTGTTCTCACCTCATTCAAAAGCAGGCTTTGCACTTTGCTAAAACTCATCAGTTAAAATTTATTGTAAAATCAATGGGTCCACACCCTGGTACTCTTGTAGGCGCTGAAACAACCACATTTTACTCTGAATTCCATGAATATAATCTTGATACTGCAGTTTAAATAAAGGAACTTTCTATGAAACCAGAAACAAGCATACTTCACCCAAGTTCTTCCTTAAAAGATCCTTATGGTGCAACCAGCACCCCTATTTATCAAACGGCGACTTTTGCGCAACCCCATGCAGATCAATCTGGAGAATATGATTATTCTCGTAGTGGAAACCCCACTAGAGATGAACTACAAATACAACTTGCAAGCTTGGATAACGCCAAACATGCCTTTACGTTTACAACTGGCATGGCATCAATTAGTGCGATATGCCGCATTTTAGAACCGGGTGATGAAATTATTGCAAACCTAGATGTATACGGCGGTACCCATCGTTATTTTACTCAAGTGCTTGCGAAGCAAAATATCAAAACACATTTTGTAAACACCAAAAATCCTGAGAAAATCATTTCATATATCAATAAAAACACCAAACTACTTTGGATTGAAACCCCTTCTAATCCATTTCAACATATCACAGATATTAAAGAAATCGCTTCCCTCAAAGATCAACTGGGCTTACAACTCTGTATTGATAATTCCATGATGTCTTCATGGGCTCAAAAACCCTTGTCACTGGGTGCTGACGTGGTCATTCAATCTGCCACAAAATATCTTTCGGGACACAGCGATTTAAGCGCTGGCGTCGTCACCACAAATAGCCCCTATTTTGCAAACCATTTAACTTTTATTCAGAATGCAGAGGGTACCGCTTTAGCGCCATTTGATTCATGGTTACTGATACGAGGCTTACAAACCATTGCGCTTCGTTTTGAACGCCAACAAGAAAATGCCACTAAACTCACGAACTACTTAGTCAATAATTCGCTTGTCAAACGTGTATATTATGCCAGATTAGTGGGGCATGAAGGCTATCAGACACATCGAAACCAAGCAACAGGTTCTGGTGGTGTGCTCTCCTTTGAAACCGAATCAAAAGCCTTTTCCAAAGCGATTGTAGAAGCAACAAAGTTATTTTCCATATCGGTTAGTTTTGGTAGCCTAAAAAGCACCATAAGTTTGCCTTGCTATATGTCACATGCCTCTATCTCAGATGACGATCAGACCATTCCCAACAACCTCATCCGGATTTCAGTAGGCATAGAGAATATTGATGACCTTATTGCCGACCTAAGACAAGGATTTCATGCTGCAAAAAACACCTTGCGCATTGCCAAAAGCAGTGAAATCTAAAGGAATTAATCTTTATGGATCATCAATTTAGGTAAAAACAATAAGCATAACAAGCACACCAAGGAAGCTGTTATAACAATATAACCAGGCGCTTGAACATGCCCCGTATATTTAATCAACGTCAATGCGATCAAAGGCGTTAAACCACCAAAAACAGCGAACCCTAAATTATAGGCAAGACCAATTCCTGAGTATCGTACTTTTTGAGGAAATAGTTCTGATAAAATCGCAGGAATATTCCCCCAAACGAACCCTAATAACAGTGCGCTAATAAAAATCGCAAAATGGTAATTTTCAATATGATGAATATAAGCCCTAATGATTGGCATAGTAAAAATCAATAGCAATACAACCGTAATGAAAAGGATTTTAATGCGCCCTCCTTTATCTGATGCTCTCCCAAATACGACACACAATAAGGCCGCTGCAAACATCGCAATAGAACTTGTCCAAGCAAATCCTTCGATCGAATATCTCAATATTTTTCCCAAATAGGCTGGTAGGAATAAAAAGAAAATAACGATAACCGTTGCACCAAAAGAAGTTAGGAGTGTGGCAACAATGACTTCTCTCCAATGATTTTTTACCACATAGGTCAATGGCGTTTTTGCTTCACCCGTAATAAATGGAGCAAACCGTGAAATTTCTGCTAATTTCTTCCGTAATTGATAGGCTATTAGCCCAAAAAAACCACCCAGAAAAAAAGGTAAACGCCATGCCCAATCTAAAATCTGTTGGTGGCTAAAAATGGTTAGCAATAAGGCTTCAACAATATAACCCAAAACCAATCCACATAGTAGAAAACAAAATATGATCCCCGTGCCAAACCCACGCTGTTCTGGCATAGATTCACTCACATAGGTAATCGCTCCTGGAATTTCTCCACCGATGGAAAACCCCTGCAATAAACGAAAAACCAGCAGTAGTATAGGTGCCCAAATGCCAATAGATTCATAACTCGGGATTAACCCTATACCCAAGGTTGCACAAGCCATAATTAAAACTGAAACTGCAAAGGTTTTTTTACGCCCATACTTGTCGCCATAATGTCCAAAAATAATGCCACCAAATGGCCTTGCAAAATACCCTACCGCATAAGTTCCAAAAGTGGCAAGCAAAGCATTTAGAGGCGTGGCATTTGGAAAAAATATCGTTGAAATATAGCCTGCCAATAAAGCATATATAATGAAATCATAAAATTCTAACAATCCCCCCAAACTGGAAATAGAAAGAATTCTTTTTTGTTCTTTTGTAATCATAGCATCCTAGCAAAACAATGTTCACACATATAATATTATGGATAATTGAATACAAATCAAATCAAGTCATAAATAAATAAATAAATTTTATAGCGCTCTCTATTTATCCAACTTAAACAACACATCCATCTCTAAACCCTTTCCTTGTTTGCCTTGCTTTGCCATAATTCGGCCTTGGTGAAGGCGAACAATCTCTTTAACGATAGAGAGACCTAGTCCACTCCCACTCTCACTATTCCCCATTTCACGATAAAAACGATCAAATATACGCTTTAACTTTTCTTCTGAAACACCAACGCCAGTATCGACCACCCTCACTCTAGCATATCCATCACGTTGGCTACTAATCAACGTAACCATTCCACCATTTGGGGTATAGCGAATCGCATTATCTAATAAATTACGAACCAAAATTCCAATAAATGTTTTACTTCCTTGAATAAATAACGGCTTTCCATGTGCTATAAATTCCAACTCTATATCTTTATCAATGGCGATAGGTGCAAGCTCTATGGCCCATGATTCTAAAACTTCATTCAAGTCAAATCGCTCCAGATTAGGCAAAGTTTGGGTTGGCTCTAGTCTTGTGAGTATTAATAATTGCTCAATGATTCTGAAATATTGATCTGTGCTATAAATGATATTTTTAATCTTTTGCTTCACCTCTTCAATATCATCTAAATTTAAAGCAACTTCAGCTTGGGTTTTTAAAGCTGATAAGGGTGTCTTTAGTTCGTGTGCCGCATCTCCTGTAAAACGTTTTTCACGCTCTAAAACCTTATTTACCCGTCGAAATAAATGATTTAACTCATCCAATAATGGCACAATTTCAATAGGCGTCTTTCTCACTTCGATAGACTCTAATTTTCTCGGATCGCGAGCCGCCAGTGCTTGGCGAATTTTTGCTAAAGGGCTCAGCGCCACTTGCACAATAAAAACCGTCGCCATCGCTAAAAGCGCATATAAGACCAGAAGATCCCAAATCGCGCTCCAAAAATTATTCAAAAAAGTTTTTTCCTTAAATTGCGTATTGACTAAAACCACAATTCGATAGGGCTTATAATGACTGTTCATACTGAACACATACCAACTATCATTAAGCTTATGCCCCTGAATAGCCAGATTTGAAAAACCTTCCTTATCCAGCATAATAGGTTTATCGGGTGCGCCCGATGACCTCAAAACCACCATATCATCCTCTGGGTTATAAACCTGAAAAGCAAAGGAATCTTTATAATTATTACTAAATTCAACTCGCTGAGGCGTCAGGTTAGTTTGCACGTTTGAGATTGTATTCGAAGGTGTACTTTGTAAAAGTTTGGATAGTGTCTGTAAAGATTTATCTTTTAAATTCATGGTGATCAATGCATCGACCACACGAGCACTATTAACCATCTGCATTCTAAATAGCTTTTCATTCTGCTGTCTTATTTGATAAAAATTCAAACCACCCATAATTACAATGGTAATGGTCACCAGCAACAATAGGCATAAACTTAAAAACCGTTTAATCGAAAACTGGCTATTGAGTATTGGTATGATGCTGGATTTTTCCATAATTTAGCTACCTCAAGCATTTATTACCTATCATCATAGATTGAAACCGATCATCATTGCAAAATAATCATATTAAGTTACGACAAATCAACTTTTCTATAGAACATAAAAACGGTATACTACGCTATCTAAAATATTCCAACAGAGAAAAAATGGAAAATTTATCTACCTTTATTTCAGCAAACCTATGGTTAAGTTTGGGCTTTGTTTTGCTCCTTGTGGTTTACCTCGCATTTGAAATTGCACAAAAAAAGAATTCGGCAAAGAGTGTGACAACACAAGAAGCCATCACATTAAGCAACCGTGAAAAAGGTATCTTCTTAGATGTCAGGGACGGAAAAGAATATAATAATGGTCATATCGTTGGTGCGCTAAACACGAGCATTAGTAGTTTAAAGGAAAGCACGAAGTTCATTAACAAACATAAACAGACACCTGTCATCATCTACGCCGAACTTGGACAACATGCAAACTCAGCCTATGCCATCTTAACCACTGCAGGTTTTGAAAAAGTAAGCATCTTACGTGGTGGACTCTCTCAATGGAAAATCGACGGTCTTCCTACTGAAAAAAAAAGCTAACAATATCAAAGGAAAAGAAAAAAATGGACACCCATAATTTTATTTACAGTAAACCAACTTGCCCGTACTGTATTCGCGCAAAAGCATTACTCACCGAGCTTAACATCCCCTTTACAGAAATTCAGATTCAAAATAATCTCGCGCTAAGAGATGAGATGATTTCAAAAGCTGGCGTTCATACTGTTCCGCAAATTTTTCTGAATGATACGCATATAGGTGGATGTGATGACTTGTATGCATTACATAAACTTGGCAAACTAAAGAAATACGCTGAAACAGAAACTGTTTAAACTGACATTATAAGCGAGGATACCCAATGACTGATACAACTCAAAATCCAGAAGAAGCACAATTTCAAATCCATAAGCTCTACGTTAAAGATGTTTCATTTGAAATCCCCTCTGGTGCGGATGCCTTCAAAACAGAATGGAAACCTGAGCTTAACATTCAGCTAAATACCAAACACTCAGGCTTATCTGAAAAGCATACCTATGAAGTGATTCTTACCGTAAACTGTTCTGTCTCTTGTGAAGGGAAAGAAGCCTTTAAAACAGAAGTCCAACAGGCTGGTATCTTTACTATTTCAAACCTAGATGAAACACAGCTTGACCATGCACTCAAAGCATTTTGCCCAAGTATTTTATACCCTTATGCCAGAGAAGCGATTTCAGATATGATTTCAAAGGGTGGCTTCCCACAACTGTGTCTCGCTCCTGTCAATTTTGATATGCTTTATCAACAGCAGAAAAAACAAGAAGAAGTTACAGGCTAGGTTTCTTCTGTAACTCAACCTCAATCAAATTTTTCCAAACTTGGTCACATAGTTTTAACCAATGCTGATAACAAGCCACCAACTCTAGTGGCTTTTCATTTTCAACAAGCTCATATAAAAACTGTTGGTAACGTTGTTTTAATGATTTTAACGCCAACGTATATTTATCTACGTTCAACAACAAACTATCGTCAAATAAGGGAATAGAGACAGAAAGAGGCATCAACCAATTATTTAATAAATGTTGGAAATAATGATCATAACAACCCTCAGACTCAATATTTTTTACCTTTGAAAAAATAATGCCCTGTTGCTCCATATTATATAAGAATAAGCAAAGCGCTTCGGCAAAACTGAAGAATTTATGTTCGCCCCAGTACAATAGCACATCATGCTTTAAAGTAGTCAAGGTCTTGATGGATTGAATATCGAAAAGATCATCTCTACACAATGTTTTTGCGAGTGCCTCTGGCAGCTCAGTGATATAGTCCATAGACATTTTGATACAATAAAACAATTATGATGAAACTATCTTACCATGCTCAAAATTTAAAGTAACATCCATTCTACGCGCTAGCCGTTCATTGTGTGTCACCAATAAGACCGTCTTCCCACGCATAACCTTTTCAAGTGCTTCCACCACTTTATATTCTGTTATACTATCTAAGCCCTCTGTTGGCTCATCCAAAACAAGAATGGGCCCATCTCTCAATATTGCTCTTGCTAGCGCCAAACGCTTTTGTTGCCCGCCCGACAACGCACGACCATTCTCACCTGCCCAAGTATGAATGCCATCAGGAAGATCTAGCACAAATTGCTTTAAATCTACTTGTGCTAGAGCATCCATCATTTCACCCTCAGATGCCTCAGGTTTAGCAATCGCCAAATTTTCTTTTATCGTTGTACTAAAAATATGAGGCTTTTGCGAAATAACCGTCATTAAGTTCCTTAATTGCGCCTCTGAGAAATCTGTTATTTTCACACCACCAATGGTAATCATGCCACTATCGCAATCCCAGAATCGTGCCAACAAATGAATAAAAGTTGATTTCCCTGAACCCGTATGTCCTGAAATAGCCACTTTTTTTCCTGTTACAATAGATGTTGAGACATTATTCAAAACGGGGGTACCCTGTTCATAGGAAAAACCAACTTGATCATAGTGAATATCATAATGCTCTAAAGAAATCTTATCACACTCATTAAAAATAACTTCCGGCTCATCTTCCACAACTTTTAAAAGACGTTTGGCAGAACTCACAGTTCTGCCCAAATACTGATAGGCAACTGGAATTGGCATGACTGCCTCAAAAAGAGCCATAGTCCCCAACCCAAGCAAAGCGATAATCGCTCCACTCAAAGACCCAGCGGACACTAGTCCAACCGCCATCCAGACCACCCCGACTAAGGTAACGCCCAATGCAACCGTCATCAATCCTGATCCAATGCCCGCATAAATACTCATTTTATGTTGCAATCGAATAAGTGCTTTATTTTGATCCTGAAGTTTTTTAAGATGCGCCTCATCCGCAACAAAAACCTTTAACTCCGCTAGACCTTGGATATGTTCAACCACTTCTGATTTCAATTCTGCGCTCACTTGAGCAATGCTATTACCCGTTTTACGTGCCAACATTCCAACTAAAAAAGGAATACAAAAGGCTGCAACCAACATTGCTATCACGGTAAATAATGCAATGTAGGCATCAAAGAAACTATAAAACACACCGATAAAGGCTGCTACAAAAATCACCACGATACTGGGCGCTAATACGCGAATATATAAATTGTCTAGAGCATCTATATCATTGACAATTTTACTTAATAAATCGCCACTACGGTAACGCATTAAATGGGCAGGCGCCAAGGGTTCTAATTTGTTATAAAACCACACTCGAATATCCGTTAAAATTTTAAATGTCGCCTCATGAGTCACGACACGTTCACCATAACGATTTGCAATACGCATCAATGAAAAAAATCGCACTCCGGCCGCTGGCAAAAAGAAGTTAAATTGTGACGCCGCACTATAAGATAAACTCGCGTAGGCGGCGGCTGAGATAAACCAACCAGAAAGGGTCATTAAGCCGATGCTTGCCAATATGGTCGCATAAGAAAGCGCCATACCTAGGATCACCCACCATAATTGTTTTTTAAAGAGTTTAATAAAAGGAAATAACGCTTTCATTTATAATACTCCTTTTGCATTAAATAATTGAGACATCAACCCAGATTCATCCGCAAGCAATGCGGTCAATGGTCCATCTTGAACAATCTGACCATTCTCAAGCACGATAATCCGATCCATTCGTTCTAACAGAGTCAACCTATGCGTTAAAATTAATACCGTCTTATTTTTCCAGAACTGTGATAAAGCATTTAAAACATTTTCTTCATGATCGGCATCCAAACTTGAAGTCGGCTCATCCAGCAACAAAAAAGGCGTATCTTTTAAATAGATCCTTGCCAAAGCCAACCGCTGAGCTTGCCCACCAGATAGACCCATATTTTGCTCCCCTACTTGGGTATCCAAGCCGTATGGTAAACTCGAAACCATTCCTGATAATTGCGCGAACTCCAATGCTTTTTCACACTCGGAAACAGTTGCATTTGGTTTGGCTAAAAGTAAATTATCTTTAATAGAACCTTTAAAAAGCATCGGATTTTGTCCGAGCCAACTGAGCGCAGCATACCACGAGCTAGGAGCAACCTTATTGATATCCTGAGTATTTGCATAAACATGCCCTGATGAAGGGGAAACAAACCCAAGTAATGTATTTAGAAGAGTGGTTTTTCCTGCTCCGCTTGGGCCCACAATCGCCACTTTTTCACCTGGTTTTATCTCGAAAGAAATCTCACTCAAAGCCTTTATCACACCTCGATTATAGTCAACGCTCACTCTTTCAAAGCGCAATCCGATTTCTGGTGATGCCTGCCATAAAGTTTGCACAAAGGAATCTGTATTATCTCTTTTCAAATCAAGCACTTTCTTTATTTCAATCGCCGCGCCAATCGCCTCTGCTCTGGCATGGTAATGCGTGCCTAACTCTCGCAAGGGTAAAAAAAATTCAGGCGCAAGCAACAGAATAAATAAAGCTCCTTGCAAGGTGACTCCTGATAGTGTCCACCACATCGTGTTATCCGTGCCTAAATTAATAAAACCAAGCCCTAAATAAATCGCCAATAAAGCAATAGAAGCCGCAGCAAACACTTCAAGAACAGCTGAAGACAAAAAGGCAATACGCAACACGCTCATCGTTTTTTGACGATATTCATCAGACACATCAAATATTTTATCTGCTTGTGCTTTTCCTTTCCCGAAGAGCTTCAAGGTGATCAAACCTTGAATCACATCCAAAAAATGTGTACTCATTCGCGCCAAAGATTGAAAATGTTTTTGATGTATAGAAGCTGCACCCATTCCCACCAGTGCCATAAATAGAGGAATCAATGGTGCACAGATAATGAAAATAATACCACTAACAATGCTCACCGGAAAAACAAAAATCAAGATTGCAATAGGAATCAAGACCGCAATACTCATTTGAGGCAAATAATACACTAAAAATTTATGTACTCCTTCCACCTGCTCAATCACAGAGCTCACCAGCTGCCCTGTTGGCAACTTACCAGCTGACACTGGACCTAATTGATTAATATGAGCCAATATATTCTGCCGCAAGCTGCTTCTTACTTTGGCTGACGTCTGAAAACTGACTACTTCCTTCGCCCAAGAGAGGCCTGCTCGCACTAATACAATAATACCAATACCAACAAAATAATTGATCAAGGTATTAACGGATTGAGATTTGACATATGCGGCATAAGCGATATGTGATAATAAATACATTTGTAAAATTAAAAGTAAACCGCTTAAAAGACCAATACCAACCGTAAGCATCACCCATAATTTGGCTTCTTTTGCTGTAGCCTTCAGCCAACGGCTAGCTAATTTCTTTTGTTGTTTTTCAATTTCCGAATCTGACATAACGTCTTTCAATGCCAATATGAATGCAGGATATTCTAACAATATGTGGCGAACAAGTCGATCACATGACGCCGACAGAATTACTAAAGATTGATTTGAATCATTTTATTACATACCTTTATTTTAGTACGGCAAATTTAGTCCTATACTAAAATCATCTCTTGAGTTTTTTATATGGCTTAAAATCAAAAGGAGTATTAAGAATGGATGTTTCAAGTATGATTCTTTCACCGCTGCAAACCATCAGTCAGGTGATAAGACTTGCCTTTCATAGTGAAGGACGTAAACGCAAAGCGGCTATGCATATATTACGATCAATTTTAAAACTAGCCACTCAAAGAGGCTTTTCACAAGCGCCCGATTTTCTTCAATACTTCAACCATCATCAAACCAATGGAAAAGAATCTAAACGTTGGTTAAATAAAGTTTTAGACTATGTAGGCAGTGATGAACTGATGATTCTAACTAAAAAACAGAAAACAATTCAGCCATAGTTCCTTATAACTACCGGAAATCATTTCCTTAGATAATTAACCAACACCAACGATACACTCAATCAATAAATTTTAATTTGAAGCAACCGCCTCTTGTACTTTATTCTGCCATATTAGCTGGCGCTGCAACACTTCTTGTTCACAAATACTCAACAAGCATCGATTACGCATGATCGGTTTTCCAGAAACCCACATATCCGTCACTTGTTCACGGCAAGCAGCATATACAATTTGAGAGATGGGATTATAAACAGGAAGTGTCTCAGCGCGATTTAAGTCAATGGCGATAAAGTCGGCTGATTTCCCTCTTTCTAAGGAGCCAATAGTCTGCTCAAGCCCTAGTGCTCTTGCTCCGTTTATCGTCGCCATTTCAAGAACTGTTTCTGCTGATAAATGTGTAGAATCTTCAGTAGATACCTTTGCTAAAAAAGCCGCACTTCTCATCTCACCAATCATATCAAGATCATTATTACTGGCAGCACCATCTGTTCCCAATGCCACATTTACCCCTCGGTCTAATAGTTTTTGGATTGGAGCGATGCCATTTCCTATTTTCATATTGGACTCAGGGCAATGCACGACAGATGCCCCCGATTTTGCCAAAATATCTATATCCTCATCGCTTAAATGAACCGCATGAACCGCTATAAAACACTTGTTCAACCAACCTTTTGAGTCATAATATTGAATTGGAGACATCCCATGAATTTCCGTAAAATTCTCAATTTCAGCTCGAGACTCATGTAAATGAATATGAATTTTTAACTGGTGGTTTTTAGACAGTTCAGCACAGCGCGCCATAATTTCATCATCGGTACCATAGGGCGAATGGGGACCTAAGGCAGCATGAATACTCTTCATCGCCGCCGTATGCCGTTGCAAACTTAAGCTTTGCTCAAAACATACCTCCGCACTTTCTGCCCAAGGTGTCCCAAAATTAAAAATACAGTTACTTACAAGCCCCTTAAGTCCCACACTTGAAAGAATATTCGCCACTTCATTTTCAAAAAAATAGTGATCATTTACACAAGAAACACCACTTCTAATACACTCAACAACCGCATGGCGGGTCGCATCATTAACAAAATCCACACTCACTGTTGCAGACTCAGCAGGCCAAACATAGTCTTTTAACCAAGACATAAAAGGGAGATCATCGCCTAGCCCACGAAAATAACTCATGGCTAAATGTGTATGCGTATTAATAAAACTTGGTAAAACAACATGCCCTGGTAATCTAACAAATGTGCGTGCTTGGTATTTATTTTCAATTTCTAAAGCAGGACTAATTTCTATAATTTCCCCATCCGACACTGCTATGGCATGGTCTTTTAAGACCTTGTTTTGAGGTGCTATTGGCAAAACCCAACCTGCAAAAACAATCAAATCTACTTTTTTCATCACTGGGACTCCCTTATGATGCAGCATAAAATGAATCTGTAATATCCATACGAGGCTTCACCATAATACTCAAATCATTATCTTTAAAACCGGCTTCCAATCTTAACGCACCCGCCAAAGCAATCATTGCGCCATTATCCGTACAATAAGCTTGTTGCGGATAAAAAACCTTGAAATTATGCTGCATACCAAGGGTTGCAAGATTCTCTCGCAACGCCTTATTTGCACTCACCCCACCCGCTACGACCAGCCGGCTCAACGCGGTTTGCTTTAACGCTCGACGACTCTTAATACCAATAGTATCCACTACCGCTTCTTGAAAAGAAAGTGCAATGTCTGCTTTACTTTGGTGTGTTTGAGCAGTGCCTTCTAACTTATTCCATGCATTTAAAACGGCCGTTTTCAGCCCACTAAAGCTAAAGTCTAGTCCAGGGCGATCGGTCATGGGTCTAGGGAAACGATACTTTCCAGAAATCCCTTCTTCGGCAAGCTTCGCCAAATAAGGTCCTCCAGGATAAGGTAAACCTAACATTTTAGCCGTTTTATCAAAAGCTTCGCCTGCCGCATCATCAATAGATTCGCCCAAAACATTATAATCACCAAAAGCTTTCACTTCAATTAACTGACTGTGGCCACCAGAAACCAATAATGCAACAAACGGGTATTCAATATTTACACTATTATCTAAAAAAGGGGCTAATAAATGCCCTTCTAAGTGATGTACAGCAATGGCTGGAATTTTTAAAGAAAAAGCCAAGCTTTTTGCGAAAGCTGCGCCCACCATTAATGCTCCGACAAGTCCAGGCATTGCCGTATAAGCAATGCCATCTAAATCAGATACCTTTAAGTTTGCTTGTTTTATCGCCTCTTGTAACAATGGAGTGAGCTTTTGAATATGATCACGAGAAGCCAATTCAGGCACAACCCCACCATATTCCGCGTGTAATGCAATCTGTGAATAAAGGCAGTCTGCCAGCAACCTCTTGGTCACCGTATCATAAATGGCAACACCTGTTTCATCACAAGATGTCTCAATCCCTAAAACGATCATGCATTATTTTTCTTATTCTTTTTAGAACGACAAGCGCCACGGCAAAACCCAACCAGTAAGCCCAACAATCCACCGAGCACGAATGCCCCCACAACCGGAATGGCTAAAGGTAGGCTTATTTGACCTACAAAGTAATATAAAATAACGACTTGTGAATTCAATACTGAAAAAGTAACTACGATTATAAAAATGATTAATAAGAACAACCACCAAAGAACTCTCATATTTTTCTCCGTTTAAGTTAAAATTCTAACCCATAAAAAAGGGACCTAAGTCCCTTTTGAGTATAACAAATAAGTAGAGGAAAACCTCCATTATCATTTTATTGTTGCGCATCCTCACCTGAAAGGTCGTCAACATCAAAGCTCCCAGCATTCAATGCTGCACTCAATGCCATTTCAACCTCATCCATGCTTGGACCATTTTCTTCTAATTCAATTTCTTCCAAACGCTTACGACGACGATCAAAGTGATGCGCCAATCCACTACCTGCTGGAATCAAACGTCCAATAAGAACATTTTCTTTCAGACCACGTAATTGATCAAAGCTACCACTTACTGAGGCTTCAGTAAGTACTCTGGTTGTCTCTTGGAATGAAGCCGCTGACAAGAATGATTCTGTAGAAAGAGAAGCTTTAGTAATACCCAATAAAATTGGATAAAATATGGCTTCTAATTTACCTTCTTCTCGAAGCAAATCATTTGCTTCTAAAGCTTGAACCATCTCAATTTGCTCACCCACTACATAGTTACTTTCACCTGTTGCGGTAATCACAACCTTACGCAACATTTGACGCAAGATCGTTTCAATGTGCTTATCGTTAATGCCAACCCCTTGCAAGCGGTATACATCCTGAATCTCATTCACAATGTAATTTGCCAAAGCGATGACGCCTCTTAAACGCAAAATTTCATGCGGATCCAATGGTCCTTCAGAAATAATTTCACCACGTTCAACGGATTCACCTTCAAAGACACTAATATGGCGCCATTTATTAATCATGATTTCAACTGGATCTGCACCCTCTTGTGAAAGAACCAATCGACGCTTGCCTTTGGTTTCTTTACCAAAGCTCACAACACCTGAAACTTCAGCAAGAATAGCGGCATCTTTCGGTTTACGTGCTTCAAACAAATCAGCAACACGAGGCAAACCACCAGTAATATCTTTGTTTTTAGAACCTTCTTGTGGAATACGCGCCAGCACATCACCCACTTCGATTTTTGCACCATTTTCAAGGTTTAGCATCGCACCTTTTGGCAAGAAATAACTTGCAGGAATGTTCGTATTTGGGAAACAAAGCTCTTCGCCTGCTTCATCAATCAAACGAATCATTGGCTTCAAATCACGTCCGCCACTGGTTTGTGGGTCGGTAATAACAATTGAGCTCAGTCCAGTTAACTCATCTATTTGGTGGTTTATAGACAAACCATCCATAAAGTCAACGAATTGAACACGCCCTGCCACCTCAGTAATAACATGATGTGTATGAGGATCCCAATTTGCAACAATTGCGCCTTGAGCAATCTTCTTACCATCTTTTACTGGTAACACCGCACCATAAGGCAGCTTGTGTATTTCTCTTTCACGATTATATTGATCAATAACCGCCAAAGTCCCTGAACGAGAAACAACGACTAGATTTCCATCTTTATTTTTCACTGTTTTTAAGTTATTAAAGCGAATTTTTCCTGCATTTTTGGTTTGGACCTGGTTATCAAGCGCTTCCTGAGAGGCCGCTCCACCAATATGGAAAGTACGCATTGTTAGCTGAGTACCCGGTTCACCAATGGATTGCGCAGCAATAACACCAACGGCTTCACCCATATTGACTTTATGTCCACGAGCGAGATCTCGACCATAACAAGATGAGCATAACCCTCTTCTGGTTTCACAAGTCAGTGATGAACGGACTTTGATGATATCGATACTATGCTCTTCAATCAAATCAACATAGTTTTCATCAATTAAAGCGCCCACATCAATGAGTATCTCTTTAGTGCCTGGCTTAAAGACTGGCTCTGCCGTAATACGCCCAAGTACGCGCTCCCCAATGGCGACAACAATATCACCACCATCAATTAGTGCTGAGATATAAAGCCCGTTAGACGTTCCGCAATCTTCTTCGATAATCACAAGATCTTGCGCAACATCCACAAGACGTCGTGTTAGATAACCTGAGTTTGCCGTTTTTAATGCCGTATCGGCAAGACCTTTACGAGCACCATGAGTAGAGGTGAAATACTGTAAAACAGAGAGGCCTTCACGGAAGTTTGCCGTAATCGGTGTTTCAATAATAGAGCCATCTGGCTTCGCCATCAAACCACGCATTCCAGCGAGCTGACGAATTTGAGCTGCCGAACCACGAGCACCAGAATCTGCCATCATATAGACCGCATTAAAAGACTCTTGCTCTATCTCCTTACCTGAAGTCGTTGTGATTTTTTCTTTTTCGATCACATCCATCATTGCCTTAGCAACTTTTTCATTTGCACGAGACCAAATATCAATAACTTTGTTATAACGTTCACCTTGTGTCACGAGGCCACTAGCATATTGCTCTGCAATCTCTTTGACTTGTCCTTCTGCATCAGCAAGAATTTCAACTTTTTCTTCTGGAATAATAAGATCATTAATCCCAATAGAAATACCTGAACGTGTTGAATAATGGAAACCCATATACATCAGTTGATCGGCAAAAACGACTGTCGCCTTCGTTCCAAGACGACGATAGCATTGATCAATAATTTGAGAAACCGTTTTCTTCGTCATTGCTTTATTGATTAGAGCATAAGGTAAACCTTCTGGCAAAATATCAGAAAGTAAGGCACGACCTACAGTTGTCTCCATGATCCCTTTTTCATCTTCGTACTCGCCTTTTTCGTTGAGAACGCGATGATCAATACGCACTTTTACTTTTGCATGTAAGTCTAAAACACCTGCGTGATAGGCACGTTGTACCTGCATAAGATCTGAAAATAGCTTGCCATGACCTTTTGCCTCCAAACGCTCACGTGTCATATAATACAACCCAAGAATAATATCTTGTGTCGGGCAAATAACAGGCGCACCACTCGCAGGTGACAATATATTATTCGTAGACATCATTAGCGCACGAGATTCTAACTGAGCTTCTATTGTCAACGGTACGTGTACCGCCATTTGATCTCCATCGAAATCCGCGTTAAATGCGGTACAAACAAGCGGATGCAACTGAATGGCTTTACCCTCAATCAGTATTGGCTCAAAAGCCTGAATCCCAAGTCTATGCAAAGTTGGAGCACGGTTAAGTAGCACTGGATGCTCACGAATTACATCGTCTAAGATATCCCAAACAACAGCTTCCTCACGTTCCACCATCTTTTTAGCCGCTTTAATCGTTGTTGCATGTCCATGCTTTTCAAGCTTGCTAAAAATAAACGGTTTAAATAATTCTAATGCCATTTTTTTAGGTAACCCACACTGATGTAATCTCAATGTTGGACCAACCACAATCACTGAACGCCCTGAATAATCCACACGTTTACCTAGTAGATTCTGACGGAAACGACCTTGCTTACCTTTAATCATGTCAGCAAGTGATTTTAATGCACGCTTGTTAGACCCCGTAACGGCACGTCCACGACGACCATTATCCAGCAACGCATCTACAGACTCTTGCAACATACGTTTTTCATTTCTAACGATAATATCTGGGGCATTTAACTCAAGCAAACGTCTTAAACGGTTGTTACGGTTAATAACACGACGATAGAGGTCGTTCAGGTCAGAAGTCGCAAAACGACCCCCATCCAGAGGTACCAAAGGACGTAAGTCTGGTGGTAAGACAGGCAAAACTGTCATAATCATCCACTCAGGCTTGTTGCCAGACGCCGCAAAAGCTTCTAACAACTTCAATCTTTTTGTTAATTTTTTAAGCTTCGTTTCAGAATTTGTTGCCGGAATTTCTTCACGGATCACTTCAATCTCTGCAGGCAAATCCAAAGCAAGTAATAATTTTTGAATCGCTTCCGCACCCATTAAAGCTTCAAACTCATCGCCATGCTCTTCAAGCGCGTCAAGATAAGTTTCTTCAGCAAGTAGTTGCCCACGCTCAAAAGAAGTCATGCCAGGATCTGTTACCACATAAGATTCAAAGTACAAAACACGCTCAATATCACGCAAGGTCATGTCTAACAACATACCAATACGTGATGGCAATGATTTTAAATACCAAATATGTGCAACAGGACATGCCAAATCAATATGACCCATGCGATCACGACGAACACGAGATTGTGTCACTTCAACGCCACATTTCTCACAAATAATACCACGATGCTTTAGGCGTTTATATTTACCACATAAGCATTCATAATCTTTTACGGGTCCAAAAATTTTTGCACAAAACAAACCGTCTCTTTCTGGTTTGAAAGTACGATAATTGATGGTTTCAGGTTTTTTTACTTCACCATAAGACCAAGAGCGAATCATGTCTGGAGACGCTAATGATACTCGAATACGGTCAAACTCTTCTGTTTTACCTTGTTGCTTGATAATTCCAAGTAAATCTTTCAAGGTTATACTCCTATTGTTTGAAATGGTTCAAACTAAAGCTGAATAAAATCAGCATGCTAGTCAAATTAGTAGTTAAACGAATGGGGTTAATCAGACTCCAATTCCATATCGATGCCTAGTGCACGCACTTCTTTCATCAATACATTAAAGGATTCTGGTAAGCCTGCATCCATCTTGTGATCGCCATCAACGATACTCTTATACATACGAGTTCGCCCAACCACATCATCCGATTTAACTGTCAACATTTCTCTTAGTGTGTAAGAGGCACCATAGGCTTCTAGTGCCCATACCTCCATTTCACCAAATCTTTGTCCACCAAACTGCGCTTTCCCGCCCAATGGTTGTTGTGTGACAAGACTATAAGAGCCGGTTGAACGTGCATGCATTTTGTCATCGACTAAATGATCAAGTTTCAACATATACATATAGCCAACCGTGACATCACGATCAAATCTCTGCCCAGTACGTCCGTCATAAAGCGTCATTTGACCACTTTCTGGCAAGCCACCCAATTTAAGCAATGCTTTGATATCTTCTTCTTTTGCACCATCAAAAACAGGGGTTGCAATCGGAACGCCTTTGCGCAAGTTTTCAGCTAAGGTTAATACCTCAGTATCATTAAAAGATTTTAGATCTACCGTTTTATCACCAATCGTGTTGTACACCTCATCTAATAATGCTCTGACACTTTTAGCCTTTGCTTTTGTTTGCAGCATCGCATCAATTTTTTGACCCAAACCACGTGCAGCTAAGCCCATGTGCGTCTCTAATATCTGACCAACGTTCATTCGAGAAGGCACACCCAGTGGATTCAATACAATATCAACTGAGGTTCCATCGGCCATATATGGCATGTCTTCTACTGGTAATATTCTAGAGACAACCCCTTTGTTACCATGACGACCCGCCATTTTATCACCTGGCTGGATACGACGTTTTACGGCCATATACACTTTCACAATCTTGAGAACACCTGGTGCCAAATCATCGCCTTGTACTAGCTTTTTACGCTGCTCCTCAAACTTTACGTCAAAAGTATGACGCGCAGATTCAATCTGTTCTTTTGCCTTTTGAACTTGCGATAAGATCGCTTCATCATCCACTCGAACATTAAACCAATCGTTCGATTCTAAAGCATCCAAATACTCTGCCGTAATTTCTTGGCCACTCTTAAGGCCTGCTGGCCCTGAAACCGCTTTTTGACCTAACAAAGTTTTTGACAGCAATACTCTAACTGCTCCCTCAATGATGCGATATTCATCCTTCAAGTCTTTGCGAATACGGGTAAGCTCATGCTCTTCAATCGCAACTGCTCTTGAGTCCTTTTCAACACCATCACGTGTAAAGACTTTAACATCAATAATCGTTCCGTAAGTGCCTGAAGAAACCCTCAAAGAAGAATCTTTCACATCAGAGGCTTTTTCACCAAAAATCGCACGTAGAAGTTTTTCTTCTGGTGTCAATTGCGTTTCTGCTTTTGGTGTAATTTTAGCAACCAAAATATCACCAGGCTTCACTTCAGCACCCACATGAACAATACCAGCTTCATCAAGCTTTGTTAGCGCACTTTCACTAACGTTTGGAATATCTGCGGTAATTTCTTCTGGCCCAAGTTTCGTATCTCTTGCAATACAAGTGAGTTCCTCGATATGCACACTTGTATAGCGATCTTGCTCAACTGCGCGCTCAGAAACTAAAATAGAATCCTCAAAGTTAAAACCATTCCATGGCATAAATGCCACCAACATATTTTGTCCTAATGCAAGCTCACCTAAATCGGTAGATGAACCATCCGCCATAATATCACCACGTTTAACTTTATCTCCAACCTTTACGATAGGGCGTTGGTTAATACAGGTGTTTTTATTAGAGCGTCTGAATTTTGTTAGGTTGTAAATATCAACCCAAGAATCACCATCTTGAATCTCTTTATCATCAACACGAATCACAATACGACCACTATCCACAAACTCGATTAAACCACTTCTTTTGGCCGAGATACAAGTCCCTGAGTCACGCGCAACAATACGCTCCATACCTGTTCCCACTAGAGGTTTGTCCGCCTTAAGGGTTGGTACCGCTTGTCGTTGCATGTTTGAACCCATTAAGGCCCTGTTTGCATCATCGTGTTCCAAGAATGGAATTAATGCTGCTGCGACTGAAACCATTTGCTTCGTAGAAACGTCCATGTATTGTACTTGATCAGACGTTGTTAAAACCGCTTCACCTTTAGATCTCGCTGGAATCAACTCATCTACAAGCCGGTTATTTTTATCCAACGTCGCAGAAGCCTGTGCAATTACAGAGATGCCTTCATCAATTGCTGATAAATATTCAATTTCATCTGTTGCAACACCATCAACTACCTTGCGATAAGGCGCTTCAAGGAAGCCATAAGAATTGGTTCTTGCATAACAAGCAAGCGAGTTAATCAAACCAATATTGGGGCCCTCAGGTGTTTCAATTGGGCATAAACGTCCATAATGAGTTGCATGCACATCACGCACTTCAAATCCTGCTCGATCACGCGAAAGACCGCCTGGTCCAAGTGCTGAAATACGACGTTTATGAGTGACTTCAGAAAGTGGGTTATCTTGATCCATAAACTGCGACAATGCACCCGAACCAAAAAACTCTTTCACTGCGGCTGAAATAGGTTTCGCATTGACTAGATCTTGGGGCATCGCATTATCACGATCAACCATAGATAAACGCTCTCTCACAGAACGCTCCACACGAACCAAACCAATACGGAATTGATTTTCTGTCATTTCACCTACCGCACGAATACGACGATTTCCTAGATGATCAATATCATCCACGTCACCACGTCCATCTCGAATATCAAGCAATGTTTTAATCACATCAACAACATCTTGCTTACTTAATATGCTTTCGCCTTCATCCGTATCACGACCCATGCGGCGGTTAAATTTCATCCGGCCGACAGCAGATAAGTCATAGCGATCACTTTTAAAGAAAAGATTTTCGAACAATGTCACTGCAGAATCTTTCGTTGGTGGCTCACCTGGGCGCATCATACGATATATTTCCACTAATGCTTCTAGTTGATTCGCGCACACATCAACTCGTAGCGTATCTGAAATATAGGTTCCTGAATCAAGGTTATTACTGTAAATAGTTTCAAATCCAGCAATTTCTTTATCCCGCAAATCATCCAACAAACTTGGGGTTATTTCATCATTCACAGATGCCAACAACTCACCCGTAGTCGGATCGGCAATATCACTATAAAGTGCACGCCCCAAAACATAGGATTCTGGCACCACAAGTTTAGATACTTTATCTTTTTCAAGTTGCTTAATATGTTTTGCATTAATCCGTTTGCCTTCTTCGACAATAACTTTCCCTTTTGCATTTGAAATAAGAAAAGGCGCAGTTTGTCCTTTTAACTTACTTGGCGTAATGGCCATTAAAATATCGCCACCCTTAAAGGTAAAGGGCATGGCATTATAAAATTCTGATATAATCTCTTTAACGGTATAACCCATTGCTTTGAGAAGCACAGTACCTGGAAGCTTACGTCTTCTATCAATTCTGACATACAGCAAATCTTTCGGGTCAAGCTCTAAATCCAACCATGAGCCACGATAAGGAATCACACGCGCAGAATGTAAAATTTTCCCAGAAGAATGTGTTTTGCCTCGATCGTGGTCAAAAAACACGCCTGGAGAGCGATGTAATTGAGAAACAACAACTCGTTCCGTGCCATTAATCACGAAAGTACTATTGTCTGTCATTAATGGGATTTCACCCATATAAACTTCTTGTTCTTTTATATCTTTAACAACTTGATCTTCTAGCTTAGTTTCCCGATCATAAATCACCAAGCGTAGTTTCACACGTAACGGTGACGCGTAAGTAATGCCACGAATACGACATTCATTTTCATTAAAAACTGGCTTACCTAATCGGTAGCTCACAAAATGCAATTCTGAATAGCCAGAAACACTTTTAATGGGGAAAACAGACATAAATGCTGCCTGCAAACCCATAGGCTTTCTATTTTCTGGGCTTATGTCTTGTTGTAAGAAGTCGCGATAGGACTCCATTTGAACAGATAATAAATATGGTACATCGATAATATTTGGTATTTTACCAAATTCTTTACGGATTCTTTTCTTCTCAACGTAAGAGTATGTCATCAGGCATTCCTATGATTATTGTTAAAAATTAATCATCAAACATTCCAAAAGGGGATTATGCTTTTGGGTCCTACTTAAAGGAAATTGTTTAAGCTCATAAATCAGCTTATGGTAAATAGCACAAAAGGCCACTGGTAAACCAGCGACCTTATCTGTGTATAATAATGTTAAGCTAAATTTTATTTAAGCTCAACCGTAGCACCCGCTTCTTCAAGCGCTTTTTTCAACTCTTCAGCTTCGTCTTTAGAAACGCCTTCTTTTATTGCAGCAGGTGCGCTTTCGACAGCGGCTTTAGCTTCTTTCAAACCAAGTCCAGTTGCCGCACGAACCGCTTTGATTACCGCAATTTTAGTTGCGCCAAAGCTTGTCATAACAACATTAAATTCAGTTTGCTCAGCAGCAGCTTCACCAGCGTCACCGCCAGCAGCTGGTCCAGCAACAGCAACAGCGGCAGCCGCTGAAACACCGAATTTTTCTTCCATCATTGATACTAGATCACAAACATCCATTACACTCATTTCTGCAACAGCGTTTAAGATATCTTCTTTTGTAATTGCCATTTTAATAACTCCTATCAAGCTATGTTTACTTATTATTTATGATTATTTGGTATCGCGTACAGCAGCGAATACACGTACAGCTTGAGTTGGTATCTCATTGCATGTACGTACAAGTTTGGTAATTGGTGCCTGCATAACATTGCACAACATGGAAAGCGCTTGTTCACGGTTTGGAAGCTTAGACATTTCATCTAACTTCTCTGGACCATAAAGTTCGCCACCCATTGACAAATGTTTTACTGAAATCTTATCGCATTCTTTTGCAAAATCTTTAAACAACTTTGCAACTGCACCTGGCTCTTCGTTTGCGAAAGCAAGGACTAAAGGACCTACAAATGCACTTTGCATGCATTCGAAATCCGTTCCCTCAACCGCACGACGCGCCAAAGTATTACGAACAACTCTAAGATACACACCAGACTCACGCGCTTTAGACCGTAGAGCATCCATCTGCCCCACAGTTAAACCACGATAGTCGGCTACTGCCGCAGACAATGCCAAAGAAGCGGCATCGCCTACTTCAGCAACAATCATTTTTTTGTCTTCAAGTTTTAGCGCCATCTGCTAATCCTCTCTTGTCTACGTTTATAAAAACGGTAAATAACTGATAAGATTAATCCAATCAGGTCATCGCCGCCTGCGTAGGGTTTTACATTAAGCCCTCAATGACAAGCACTAAGCGCCCCTACGGTCTTTGACATCACCGCCCCACTACAGAGCAACGACACCCAAAGAAACTTTTAAGGTGGTGCATTCTACACCACTAACGAACCTATGTCTAGTGATAACCCAGGGCCCATTGTCGTTGAAACAGTCACTTTTTTAAAGTAAATGCCTTTAGCATTGGCAGGCTTAGCTTTCTTCAAGTTTGTCATTAGAAGCTCTAAATTCTCTTTCAATGCATTCGCATTAAAATCAGCTTTACCAATAGTAGTATGAACAATACCAGCTTTATCAACGCGATATCTCACTTGACCGGACTTAGCATTTTTCACAGCTGTCGCTACATCTGGCGTCACCGTACCAACTTTAGGGTTCGGCATTAAACCTTTAGGTCCAAGAATTTGACCCAATTGACCTACAACACGCATTGCGTCAGGAGAAGCGATAACAACATCAAAGTTAATCTCGCCCTTTTTTATGTCCGCAGCAAGGTCATCCATACCCACCAAATCAGCGCCCGCTTCTTTTGCTTTTTCAGCATTTGGACCCTGCGTAAAAACAGCGACACGCACGGTTTTACCTGTGCCATGTGGCAAGACAGAAGCACCGCGCACAACTTGATCAGATTTACGAGGGTCAACGCCCAAATTAATTGCGACATCTACAGCTTCGTTAAACTTAACACTTGAAACGGACTTCAAAAGGTCAAATGCTTCAACAACATCATATTGCTTCAGAGATTCAACTTTCTCAGAGATCATTTTCATTCTTTTAGATAATTTAGTCATTAGTTACTCCCTCAACATTTAGACCCATACTGCGAGCAGAACCTGCAATAGTTCTAACTGCTGCGTCCAAATCTGCTGCCGTTAAGTCTGCATCTTTAACTTTAGCGATCTCTTCCAGCTGTTCACGCGTTACTTTTCCTACCACTTCTTTGGATGGGTTAGACGCGCCAGATTTAATTTTTGCCGCTTTTTTTAGCAAAAATGAAGCCGGTGGTGTTTTCATTGTAAATGTAAAACTACGGTCTGCATAAACTGTAATCACAACCGGCACAGGCGCACCCGGCTCTAGTGATTGAGTTTGCGCATTAAATGCTTTACAGAACTCCATAATATTTACACCATGTTGACCCAATGCTGGGCCGATTGGTGGACTTGGGTTTGCTTGAGCAGCTTTCACCTGCAGCTTAATGTACGCTTGTACTTTCTTAGCCATTTTTTACTCCTTCGTTTGGGTGCATACGCCTTAATACAAGGCTCCCCATGGTTTACTTACGGACTATGTGTCCTTCTCAACTTGAGAAAATTCAAGCTCAACAGGGGTTGAGCGACCAAAAATAGACACCGCCACCTGAACTCGACTTTTCTCATAATTAACATCTTCTACAATGCCAGTAAAATCAGCAAAAGGACCATCTAGCACTCTCACCACTTCACCCACATCAAACAAGGTTCGAGGCTTCATTGTCTCCGAACCCTGTTTTAGCGAATTCAAAATCCGATCCACTTCTTGATTTGAAATAGGGGTTGGTTTTTCACTCGTGCCACCGATAAAACCTGAGACACGCGGAACTCGACGAATCAACTGCCACGTCTCTTCATTCATATCCATTTGAATCAGTACGTAACCTGGGAAAAATTTCCGCTCGCTTCTTCTTTTTTGTCCAGACTTCATTTCAACCACTTCTTCTGTGGGCACTAATATTTCCCCAAAAAAGTCAGCCAAGCCTGCTAATTCAATACGCTCCTCAATTTGAGATTTTACGCGCTTTTCATAGCCAGAATAAGCTTGTATCACATACCAACGCTTAGAAATTTGATCCGACATAATAGCTCCTATATCGACAATATTGAACGAACTAGATACATAAATAGGCTGTCAAAAAGCCACAATATCAGCGCAGCTACTAACACGACTGCCACAATGATCATAGTGGTATTTACAGTTTCTTTACGTGTTGGCCACACCACTTTTCTCATCTCAGTCCGAGAGTCTTTAATAAAGCCCCAAGCAAGCTCACCTTGAGTGGTCGTTTTTGCAAAGAATAACAATGCAGCGGCAATCACGATAAAACCAGCTGCTCTAATAGCAACCGCGATTTCTGAAAAATAGACATTAGCAACGACCATAGCTAGCACCAACAGTATAACTACCAACCACTTCAGCTTGTTGTTAGCACCTGTACCAGACTTAGTCGCCTGCGCTTTATTCGGCTTACTTTTTAACTCTTGCTTTTCAGTCACGAGGAACCCTTGGTTAATTAAATTTATACAAAAAAGGCGCGTCAGTCTAACATAGATTAACGCGCCTTTCAATAGCATTATTTATGGCAGGCCAGGAGGGACTCGAACCCCCAACCCGCGGTTTTGGAGACCGCTGCTCTGCCAGTTGAGCCACTGGCCTGCAATAACTTAATAAAATGCTTACCTGTATTATTTATGCAAGTATTTTAGCAACAACGCCTGCGCCAACTGTACGTCCACCTTCACGAATCGCAAAACGCAGACCGTCTTCCATCGCAATAGAGTTAATCAAAGTCACTTCCATTTTAATGTTATCACCAGGCATCACCATTTCAACCCCTTCTGGAAGCTGAATATCACCGGTTACATCTGTAGTACGGAAGTAAAATTGTGGGCGATATCCTTTAAAGAATGGTGTATGACGACCACCCTCTTCTTTAGAAAGGATATAAACTTCAGCTTCAAACTTTGTATGAGGCTTAATCGTTCCTTTATGGCACAACACTTGACCACGCTCAACATCGTCACGCTTAAGTCCACGAATCAGGACACCAACGTTGTCACCAGCACGACCTTCGTCAAGCAACTTACGAAACATTTCAACACCCGTAACGGTTGTTACTTGCGTGTCTCTAATGCCAACAACTTCCACTTCTTCACCAACTTTGATGATGCCACTTTCAACACGACCCGTTACAACAGTACCGCGACCTGAAATTGAGAACACATCTTCAATTGGAAGCAAGAATGGCTTATCAGTATCACGTACTGGCTCAGGGAAATAAGTGTCCATCGCGGCAACAAGATCTTTGATCTTTTGAACATACTCAGCATCGCCTTCAATCGCTTTCAAAGCAGAACCCATGATGATTGGAGTATCATCGCCTGGGAATTCATATTGCTCAAGGAGCTCACGAATTTCCATTTCAACCAACTCTAAAAGTTCATCATCATCAACAACATCACATTTGTTCATGAAAACAAGAATGTATGGAACACCAACTTGACGTGAAAGCAAGATGTGCTCACGTGTTTGAGGCATAGGCCCATCCGCTGCAGAACATACAAGAATCGCACCATCCATTTGAGCCGCACCAGTGATCATGTTTTTCACATAATCTGCATGTCCTGGACAATCCACATGCGCATAATGACGGTTTTCAGATTCATATTCAACATGAGAAGTAGAAATGGTAATACCACGCGCCTTTTCTTCTGGTGCATTATCGATTTCTGCAAAATCTTTAACTTCACCACCATTGGCTTCAGCCATTACTTTAGTAATCGCCGCTGTTAAGGTTGTTTTACCATGATCCACGTGACCAATAGTACCGACATTCACATGTGGCTTATTCCGTTCAAATTTTTCTTTAGCCATTTTACTTCTCCAAGTATTTTTTACTTTTATTTAACAAACCTTTTATGGTGCTCACAACCAGATTCGAACTGGTGACCTCTTCCTTACCAAGGAAGTGCTCTACCGACTGAGCTATGCAAGCAAACCACAACAATCAACATAGAAAATATGGAGCGGGTAGCGGGAATCGAACCCGCATCATCAGCTTGGAAGGCTGAGGTTCTACCATTGTACCATACCCGCAAAATACTCTTGTATTTTATTTAGTGGTGGAGGGGGCAGGATTCGAACCTGCGAAGGCGGAGCCGTCAGATTTACAGTCTGATCCCTTTGGCCACTCGGGAACCCCTCCAGGGGTTTTCGCTAATATAGGGAAATGAGACCATAAGGTCAACAACTTTTATCTTTTTTTTCTATAATGTTAGTATGAGTCACAAATTTTATTTGAAGTGAGAATAACTATGTCTATATACAGATGGTTTAAATTTATATCCATTAGCGTTGCGCCCCTAACATTTCCACTATGCGTTTCATTATCGCATGCTGCAGACATCTATAGCTGGCAAGATGAAAATGGCTCCACGGTTTACTCTAATCAGCCAAATCCCAATGCAAAACAGATAAAGCTAAAACCAATATCCTTCGTGAAAACAGCCTCTCCAAAAAAAGGTCTCAGCCCTACACAGCGAAAGACAGCAACCGCTCACCATATTAAATTCCTTTACCCTCTGCCGGATCAATCTATCCAACATCCAGGGGAGTCTTTAACCTTTATCGTCCAAAATGCATCGACACTATTAGCCCAAAACCCAGAGGAAGAAAAACAAGTTGTCGTCTTGCTAGACAACCATAAAACCACTTCCTCTCCCATTTATCAAAATATGTTTGACATCAATACGCCACCCCCAGGCAAACACTCCATTCAACTCAGAATTTTAGACAAAGACCAAAGCATTCTCGCAGAGACATCAAAAGTCAGTTTCTATGTTCACTCAAGTGAACTCAAAAAGGCTGCTGGAACCCAAATAATAACAAAATTAACTTACCAAGAAACCGCAGGAGGCATCAAAGAAAACAATATGGATAAATTTTATAAAGCCCATGAAGACTCATTGATAACACCTCAAGAACCGTATAAGGTGGATTGGGATGCTTATAAGAATCAAGTAAGCAAGTAAACAGTTCAATATGTGCGCTCAACCGTCTCAACCCCTTTAACGCTCTTTATGCGCTTGCAAATTTCTTGCAAACGTATAACTGACTCAATGGCAATCTTTATTCGCACAATCGAAAATTGGGATGTTTCCTTTTTATCCGTTTTCGACCCCAAAACAACCACCTTATCCGCAGATAATACTGAAAAAACATCCGATGGGAATCCCTCTTTTTCTCTCGAGCTCACTAAAATATCTACAGGATATCGATGTGAATCATCACTTCGCCAAGTTACTTCTACCATTTTTTCAGGGTGTTTTAATCTCAATTTTTGATAGTTATGGCAGCTTTGACGATGCACTGTAACACCTCTGCCTTGGGTCACAAACCCCACAATTTCATCCCCTGCCACAGGCTTGCAACAACCTGCCATATGAGAGAGAAGATTATCCACCCCATAAATAGTCAAATTTCCTTTGTTTTTATATTTTTTATCTTCCGCATAAGGAATGTCAGCATCAAGCTGCATTGGCCTCGGTCTATCTTTTACTTGAAATTTTTCTGAAATATAATTTGCCACCTGATTAAAACGCAAATCGCCTGTTTCAATCGCCGCATAAAAACTCTCCTCATCCACCATATTAAAATGCCCCGCGACAACAAGATAATCAACCTGCGCAACAGACAAGGACCTCACCTCAAGGAGCAACCGCTCTTTCCCTAGACGTGCATTTTCCTCTTTATTTTGGAGCTTAAACCAACGTAAAATTCTTGCCCTAATTTTATTTGAAAACACATAACCAGAACTTGCATTATACCAATCCTTACTGGGCTGAGGCGTCCTGTGTGTCAAAATGTCAACTTTATCACCCGTGGTTAGCTTCGTTGATAGCGGCATAATTCTGCCATTAATTTTAGCGCCTCTGCATCGATGACCCACCATTGTATGAACATGGTAGGCAAAGTCCAAAACCGTAGAGCCTTTGGGTAAATCCTGGACGTCACCATTTGGTGTAAATGCATACACCCGCTCATCTACAAGCTGCGTATGAACTTTATCTAAAGCTGTGGAATTCACCTCAAGCATTTCATCTTGCCACTCCATAAGAGAGCGCAACCAAGCAATTCTTGTCTCGTAGCCTGCATCATATTTCACCGCCTCCTTATAACGCCAGTGTGCCGCCACACCCATTTCAGAGGTTTCATGCATATCATGCGTTCTAATTTGCACTTCTATTGGTAAAGAATCTGGCCCTAAATACACCGCGTGAACAGACTGGTAACCATTAGATTTTGGTGTGGCGATATAATCCGAGAACTCCTCTGGCAAAGACACCCACAGATCATTCAAGACGCTTAACACTTCATAGCACTCATCAACATTTGAAACCAACACCCTAATCGCACGAATATCAAACAACTTATCAAAAGCAATGTCTTTATTACGCGTTTTTCGCCAAATGCTATATATGTGCTTTACACGCCCAGAAACCAACGCTTCAATAGAATGTTGCACCAATGAAACATTAATCTTAAGCACGGCTTCCTTAATATATTGTTCCCGCTCTAAACGCTTAAGTTTTAACTGTTTTGCAATTTTTTTATATTCAACAGGATATAGGTAAAAAAATGCCCGATCCTCAAGCTCCCACTTAATTTGGTTTAGCCCCAAACGATTAGCTAACGGCGCATAAATATCAAGAATTTCTTTTGCAAATACTTGTTTATAAGACTCAGTCCATTTGCGAACTGCACGCATTAGGCAGACACGCTCCGCAAGTTTCACTAAAACGATTCGCACATCCTCAACCAGCGTCAGTAGCATTTTCCTAAACTTATCTATTTGCGCTTTATTTGGATCGACGTTCTGAAATGTCCGCATCATTACCATATTGCGAACACCCATTAAGATCTTTGAAACAGGCTCTCCGCAACGCTCTGAAATTTGGCTTGTGTCGACGAGATTTGCTTCAGAGACCCCTAACAATAATCCAGCAGCAACCGCCTCTTCATCTGCCTGCAAATCAAACAGTATCGCAGCAACTTCTACACCATGCTGAAAAACATTCCCACCGTAATCTCCAGGATGATCGACGCCAACCTCTAAAGCCAAATCATAAGCACTTGCAATCACAGCAAACCGCTCTTTTGGATAAAATGATTGCAACATATCAAACCAAACGCTCACATCAATCAGACCTGCTGCGGTTAATTTAAATTTATCTGTCACCTGAACCATGAAGCGCCCCAAACTTTGATGAAATATACATACTTCAGTTCGACATACCGAACTTGATACCAGAATATCCTGCACTGGTTTTGGAAACAATAAGATTAATTGAAATTTGTTTAATAAAAATTAAATTGTAGAAATTGAACAATAAACTCTCTGCTAATAACTGAATTCCGATTGAGCACGAAGCATTTCAATATCTCTTTCTCTTTGAGTACGAATTCTTGCATGCTCTTCAAGCAATATATTTATTTTCGATCTGGCTGATTTTTGAATTTGAATCACCTCTTGATCTGCACGCATTTGCATACTTTGCAGGTCATTTTGCTGGTGTTGATGTCGCTCCAGAGCCTCAGATTTTTTCTCTCTTACCGTATAAACTGCTAAAAACAATGATTGTATCAACACAGACTCCTGCTCTAACCTTTCCTCAGAAAAAGGCTCGCTTGGCTTTATTTGTTGGTAAGTTTCTGTAAAATCTCTTTGACCATGCTGAAAGTCAGCATGCTGGTGTGCGGGCTTATGGGGTCTTTTTGAATGCCTCGATTGTTGAGCATTATTTTTGTTTTTATTTTTAGAGTGCTTACTGGTTTGCCACTTACGCAATATTTCAGCGATTTGAGAGTGATTCCCTTTCCCAATATACCGGCGTATCTTCTCTAAGGTATAGCGCTCACCTTTTTTCAAAATGCTTTGAGCAGCATTGATCACTTCATCATAAGTGATTGGCGTATCTTTTTGATCGGCCATAGTACAGAAATTCCTTTATTTTGACATAATATCATCTAAAAAATATGATTTGCCTGACAAGCAACTCAAGGGGCATTGCTAGCAAATAGAGCTAACAATATCAATTCTCGAACAAATTTTAAAGAAATGCAAATATTTCTTATAAGGAATCTATAAATTCGTCAAAAAGCCATGCCGTATCCACAGGACCAGGACAAGCTTCTGGATGAAACTGCACTGAAAAATAAGGCTTGGTTTTATGTTGAATGCCTTGCACCGTACCATCATTTAAATTTTTAAACGATACTTCCCAGTCATTTGGTAAAGAACTTTCATCAATGGCATAACCATGATTTTGAGACGTAAGATAGCTTCGATCTGTTCCCACATGCAAGCATGGATGATTTTGGGCCCGATGTCCAAATTTCATTTTATAAGTCTTTGCATCAATTGCCAGTCCCATAATTTGCGCACCCAAACAAATACCAAAAATAGATTTATCCGTGCGCTTTGCCATTGTTTTTTTGAGCACTTCTATCGTCTTCGCACAACGCTCTGGATCACCCGGCCCATTAGAAAGAAACACGCCATCAAATTTGTCATCACTATAGTCATAGTCATAAGGGACGCGTTTAACCTTAATATCATAGGAGATCAGATGACGCCAAATATTTGATTTCATGCCACAGTCAACCGCAATAACCAACTTGTCGCCACTGCCTTCAATAATCGGCTCTTTAATGGAGACGGCTTCAACTAAGTTCCCCGCATTGATATCGGGAAAGTGCTTAGGCAGTTTTCCACTACAAACAATTGCACCCGCAACAACCCCATGCTTACGCAATACTTTTGTAAGTGCTCGAGTATCTATATTTGCAATAATAGGTGTATTGTGCTTTTTGCACCAAGCCTCTAATGAAATCTCACCTTGCTTGCGTGCATAAAAAGGTGCCAATTCTGAAACGATTAACCCTGACGCATGAATCAGATCTGACTCCCAATGATCTGAGGTCTCAACCCCATAGTTTCCAATCATTGGATAGGTAAAGGTAACAATTTGCCCCTTATAAGATGGATCGGTTAATACCTCGGTATAGCCGACCATACCTGTATTAAAAACAACTTCGCCAAAATTTTGATCTTGAACCCAGGAAGGAGATACACCTTCAAATATTTCACCAGTCTCAAGAACGAGTTTGGAAGGAATCATAATAAAAAACACTCTGCTTAAGTTTAAAGCATTCTAAAGTAACTTAGATAATGATGCAAAGACTATTTCCCAAAAATGACAAAGCCCACACTATGATTAGCACGGGCTTTGTAAAAAATAAAACTCACTGCCAATAAAGACAATTAGAGGTCAACTGAGCGCATTACATCATGCCGCCCATTCCACCCATGCCGCCCATTCCACCCATATCAGGCATGGCAGGTTTATCTTCTGGGATTTCGCTAACCATCGCTTCAGTCGTAATCATTAGCCCTGAAACAGATGCCGCCAACTGCAAAGCTGAACGCGTCACTTTTGTTGGGTCTAGAATACCCATTTCCAACATATCACCATATTCTTCAGTTGCCGCATTAAAGCCAAAGTTACCTTTTCCTTCGCGAACTTTATTCAGGACAACAGATGGCTCGCCACCTGCATTTTGAACGATTTGACGCATTGGTGCTTCCATGGCGCGACGTAAAAGTGCAATACCATGATTCTGGTCATCATTAATACCTTTCAAGTCTGAAATAGCATCAATCACTCTAAGCAAGGCAACGCCACCACCAGCAACAACGCCCTCTTCAACTGCCGCACGTGTCGCATGTAACGCGTCATCCACACGATCTTTCTTCTCTTTCATCTCAACTTCAGTCACCGCACCTACACGAATTACTGCAACGCCACCTGAAAGTTTTGCTAAACGCTCTTGTAGTTTTTCTTTGTCATAATCAGACGCCGCTTCTGAAATATGCTTACGAATTTGTGTTACACGCGCCTCAATAGTCGCTGAGTCACCAGCACCGTCAATCACTGTGGTATCATCTTTGGTAATTTGAACACGTGCAGCCGTCCCCAAATGTTCCATAGTGGCTTTTTCAAGCTCTAGACCAACTTCTTCAGAAATAACGGTGGCTCCTGTTAAAATCGCGATATCTTCAAGCATTGCTTTACGACGATCACCAAACCCTGGCGCTTTAACCGCAACCGCTTTGACGATGCCACGAATGTTATTGACCACCAATGTCGCCAATGCTTCGCCTTCAATATCCTCTGCAATAATCAAAAGTGGTCGACCTGATTTTGCAACACCTTCAAGCGTTGGAAGCAGTTCACGAATATTCACAATTTTCTTTTCAACCAATAAAATATGTGGGCTTTCAAGTTCCGCAGTCATATTCTCTTGGTTCGTTGCAAAATAAGGGGACAAGTAACCACGGTCAAACTGCATACCTTCAACAACGTCCAATTCAAACTCAAAGCCTTTGCCTTCTTCAACCGTAATAACACCTTCTTTACCCACTTTTTCCATGGCTTCTGCAATAATATTACCGATAACTTCATCGGAGTTTGCAGAAATGCTGCCTACTTGCGCAATGGCTTTTTGATCCTTACAATCTTGTTTCATTTTTTGCAGTTCTGCAACAGACGCAATCACCGCTTTATCTATACCGCGCTTAAGATCCATTGGGTTCATACCTGCAGCCACTAGTTTCAGACCTTCCTCAAGAATTGCTTGCGCCAAAACAGTTGCAGTCGTTGTTCCATCGCCTGCAACATCAGAAGTCTGAGAGGCCACTTCTTTAACCATTTGCGCGCCCATATTTTCAAACTTATCTTTAAGCTCAATTTCTTTTGCCACAGACACACCATCTTTTGTGATAACAGGTGCGCCAAATGACTTTTCAATCACAACATTACGACCCTTTGGTCCCAATGTTACTTTTACTGCATTCGCAAGCATATTGACGCCTTCAAGCATACGAACACGTGCATCATTACCAAAACGTACTTCTTTAGCTGACATAATTAATTCCTCTTCTTAAAATTAAACAAAGTTTATTCAACAACCGCCATGATGTCTTCTTCACGCATCATCAACAAATCTTCTGCAGCAACTTTCACTTCCGTGCCCGAATATTTGCCAAACAAGACCTTATCACCGATTTTGATATCTAGTGGACGTACCTGCCCATCTGTCAAAATCTTGCCATTTCCAGCCGCAATAATTTCACCAGTCACTGGCTTTTCAGCGGCGCTTCCTGGCAACACAATTCCAGATGCTGTCGTTGTTTCTTCTTCAGCACGACGAATTAAAACTCTGTCATGTAATGGACGAATACTCATAGTTTTTCTCCTACTATTTCACTATTGAATTAAATCAAGGCTATCACCTGTAATGTTATATGAGGACAAGAATTTTATTTTCAAGCTAAAAGCGTATTTTTTTACAAAAAATAAATTATACTCGGGAATTATTGCCACACTACATACCAACAATGGGAGAAACCATGCGCCTTGCACATATAATGATTCGAGTTAACAACCTAAAAGAATCTTTGCACTTCTACCAAAACACATTTGATCTAAAAATACTACGGACAATGGAGAATAAAGACTATCGATATACACTGGTTTTTTTAGGTTTTGAAGATGTCAATAATGAATGCGTTCTTGAGTTAACCTACAACTGGGATGAAAGCCACTACGATCATGGCAGTGCCTTTGGACACCTTTGCTTTCAAGTAGAAGACATGAAAAGCATCTGTGACTTATCTCTAAAAAATGGCGGCGTTATTACAAAACAACCAAGCTCACTAAAAGGAGGTAAGGATATGATCGCCTTTGTAACAGACCCTAACGGTTATGCAATTGAGCTCATCCCATACCATTAATAACTATCTATACGCACTCACCACTTTCTCAATACGCTCCAAACCGAGCTTTACTTCATCCATAGGCGGTCCATAACTGAAACGCATATAACTTTTTAAACGCGAGTGGCTGTGTCTACGTCTGTGCCCAGGATTTACATCAAAAAATTCACCTGGAACACAAATCACCTTCTCTTTAAGCAAGGCATTGAAAAGTGTCATACCATCCTGAAGCGGCTCTGGTAAATTCTCCAGCGATGGAAAACAATAAAAACTCCCATCAGGCATCACCGGCAATTTAAACCCAATATCAAGAAGCTTTGAAACCATGTAATCTCTTTTTTTCACAAAGCTTTGCTGAATTGCCTCAGCTTCTTGATTTGCAACTTCGGGATCAAGCAAAGGAACCACTGCTCGCTGAATAGCATGAGGTGCACCGCCATCTAAAAAAGAACCGGCCGAGGCGATGCAATCAATCACAGACTTAGGCGCTAATGTCCATGAAATGCGCAAGCCAGGATAGCGCCAGTTCTTTGTTAGCCCATCAATAATAACAACATTATCCTCGTTCACATCATTAACAGATGCTGCGGCACTTAATTTTGCAACATGATCATCTTCATCTTTTTCATAGACATAGTGAGAATAAAATTCATCTATTATAATTGCACTATCTAACTCTCTCGAAGAATCAACTAATTGATTCAACTCATTTTGATTTAATATTCTACCTGTAGGGTTACATGGATTTGACAACAAAATACCACCGAGACCTAAATTTAAGATGGCTTGCTCTATTTGCTCCGAGCAGGGTTTAAAGCCACTTTCTCGACCATAAGTAATTGGGATAGAAACAAACTTATTAAAAAGCCCCAATAACTCTTCATAAGCGGTATAGTCTGGCAAAAAGTGACCTAAATTAATGTTATTTAGCGTTGCAACCACTCTCACCAATGCGGCACGTCCACCCGAAGAAATAGAAACGTTTTCAGCAGTATATTTGGAGTTTTTGCCTTGCCTAAAACGTTCATTATATAAATCTGCTACTGCTCGCCTAAGAGCGGAAATACCTGCAACTGGACTGTATTCTAATGTATCTTCAGGTAATGAAATGGAGCGCAAACGATCAGTTGAAAGCGGAATCTCACCCGTTTCAGGCGCTCCTTGCCCTAAATTTGACCACGATTTATTGCCATAAAAAAAACCGTGCTCTGCTGCTTTAGACATCACATAAATAACGCCTGTTTTAGGAACATTGGTAAATGCTGTGTTCATTGGGTTCTCTTATTTTTATAATATGTCGATTGGCTACCTTCTAGGCTGCTATCATAACAAGTCATTAAAAAAAATTCATGAGATGCCACACTAACAAGGCAGAAATAGAAGAGATCTTAGCTAAATGGAGGATATTGGAACACAATGCCAACAAATATCACCAATCCAACCCAATGATTATTGGAGAAAGCCTGGATAGAGCACACCAAATCATGGGACCTATATAAGGAAAATTGATAGCCATAAAATGGCAGGGTAATGGCAATGGCCATATAATAAATTAGATTAAATCCCTGAACACAACCAAACCATACCAGCATGCCTGTTGTCACGAATTGCAATAAAATAATCATTGATAAAACTTTATCTCCGAACAGTACTGCCGTAGATTTTAAGCCTATTTTTTTATCGTAAGATAAATCAGCTAAAGCATAAATAGTATCGTAGCCCAACGTCCATATAATTGCAGCAGCATACAGCAACCAAGCACTCCAAGGCACTGAATCTATTGCTGCAGAAAAAGCCATCACCACCCCGAAATTAAATGCAAAACCTAGCACCAACTGAGGCAAAGAAAAAAATCGCTTACATAAAGGATAAACAATCGCCAATCCCACCGCCACAAAAGAAAGCAATATTGTCAGCGTGTTTAAAAAAAGCACCAATATAAAGGCAGCAAGACATAGGGAAAGACCAAGTGTCAATGCTTTACGAACAGAAATAACCCCTGCAGCAATCGGGCGTTGCTTTGTACGCTCCACCTCCCCGTCAAAATTACGGTCCGCAATATCATTAAAAATACAGCCCGCAGTCCTCATTAGGAAAACGCCTAATGCAAAAATAATTAATAGCTTTAGCGACGGTGTGCCTTGCTCCGCCACCCAAAGTGCCCAATAAGTTGGCCACAACAGCAATAGTATTGGCATTGGACGATGCAGCCTCATTAATTGCAAATAAGCGGGTAGCATGTTGATTAATCTGCCATTAAAGGGAAAGGAAGTTCACTCAAAAAAAACTCTGATACTAATAGTGAATATTTCCCTTCTAAAGTAAAAACTGAGGTTCTAGCATACACAAAATCTAACGCTAGACTCCCCTCACTGACCCATTCTGAAATTCTACCACTCCTTACCGACAACAAAGCGTATTTAAAAGGAGAGCGTAAAACATGCTTCTTGCGAAATAAAAATTTTTCACCAATAGATGACGCACCAATTGCATTTAATTCAACAGAAAACCTGTCATAGGTTTCTTGAGGAATAATAACTCTACCCAATACCAGTGGCTTCTCATCATCTTTATGCAGAATAACGCGTCCGAAACAATCGTCAGCACATCCCAGTAATGTTTTTTCATCAAGCGTTGGAATCAATGCTTCATGATGCAGCAGATCTAGGTTCCAATGCTTAACAATATGATCTAAGGATTGCGTTAACTTATTTGTTTTTGACAACCACACAGCCATGGGCTCAGAAATAGTAGCAGCTTCACCTTGAAACGAATCACTCCAGATAATTTGATCCTCCACTTTAGAGTCAACCATTACACTTACCATTCAAATAATGCTTTAAAAATATGCTGCACATTATTCCATAAACAGAGCAAAATGCATACTTAAATATTTAAGCACAACCCGCTATATCAATGGCGGTGAGCCAACAATTTAAGTGCACTACGAAGAAGAAAACGGTAGTTTGATTTCTCTACTGTATATATACTATCCCCAATAAAAATAAATTCACCACATTAAGGAAAAAACATGCGCCCCAGCTCACGAGCAAATGATCAACTTAGAGATATTAAATTCACGAAAAACTTCACCCGACATGCTGAAGGCTCCGTTTTAATTGAATTCGGAGATACTAAAGTCTTATGTAATGCTTCGGTCATTAAGGGCGTTCCACGATTTCTAAAAGATGAAGCTCAAGGGTGGCTCACTGCAGAATACGGAATGCTGCCAAGATCAACGCACAGTAGAATGGACCGTGAGGCAGCAAGAGGCAAACAAAGTGGACGAACTCAAGAAATTCAGCGTTTAATAGGCAGATCCTTACGTGCAGTCATCGACCTTAAGGAAATTCCTGGGTTCACAGTCCGACTTGATTGTGATGTTATTCAGGCTGATGGAGGAACACGCACTGCGGCCATAACTGGTGCTAGCATTGCCCTAGAGGATGCTATTCAATACATGAAAACAAACAATTTGATTCCCGAAACAGCGCAGCCTCTCAACGCTAAGGTCGCCGCAATCTCTGTTGGCATTTACAAAGGCGAAACGGTGCTTGATCTGGACTACCCAGAAGATTCAGATGCGGATACTGACATGAACATTGTTATGACAGATAAGGGTGGTATTATCGAGATTCAAGGCACTGCTGAAAAAGACCCTTTTAGTGAAGATGAATTTCTATCCATGCTTTCTCTCGCAAGAAAAGGCGTTCAAGATATATTTAAATCACAGCAACTCATCTTAAACAAACATTAAACTCATTATTTTGGTCCTATTGTTATGCACCCTTGTCAAATAAAAAACCGTTTTAGAGGCTTCCTCCCTGTTGTTATTGACGTAGAAACCGGCGGACTCGACTCAGAATGCCATGCTTTACTAGAACTTGCTGCTTCGTATATTGCGCTTGGTAGCAATGGGAAATACGTTATAGAAAGCACAGAGCATCATCATATTCACCCGCACCCACACACTTACATTGATCCTGTCTCGCTCACCATCAACAATATCGTGCCAGATAATCCATTAAGATATGCCATCAAAGAGTCAGAATGCTTAAAAAGACTTTTTAAAAACATTCAAGAACAATTAAAAAAACATCAATGCTCAAGAGCTGTGCTTGTCGGGCACAATCCTACTTTCGATCTTGCTTTTATCAAAGCCGCTGTAAAGCGCAATAATCTCAAAAATAATCCATTCCACCGTTTCACCACCTTTGACACTGCTACGCTGGGTGGATTGATCTACGGAGAAACCGTACTTGCCAAAGCATTAGAAAAGGCTGGCATTGAGTTTGATGTTACTCAAGCTCATGGTGCGCTATATGACACAGAAAAAACAGCTGAGTTTTTTTGTACTGTTTTAAATGAATTTCCATTTTTACCATTAAATTAATCGCCAATAAATTCTTTTAGTAGAAAGGCATTTAGATTAATGAAGATTAAAATTGATCTCAAAAAATATTAGATTTTACCCTATAACGCAAAAGACCCCAGTCCTTATGGAACTGGGGTCTTTTAAATTAAATGCCTGGCGATGCCCTACTTTCACATGGGGAGACCCCATACTATCATCGGCGC
>Ga0302132_10000123_pt1 | contig 38563 bp, 32 predicted proteins | sample CB9_321_MG_FD_203113 | JGI IMG/M metagenome (GOLD analysis project Ga0302132, IMG submission 203113) | Marine microbial communities from Western Arctic Ocean, Canada - CB9_32.1 | ecosystem: Environmental > Aquatic > Marine > Oceanic | place: Canada: Western Arctic Ocean | collected 2017-09-19
AAGCTACCTTCATAAATAACTACTTGGTCACGTAAGACACGAATTGGATTGTTACGCTTAATAACGCCATCAATCACCATACAGCCAGCAATAGCACCAAATCGAGATGACCTAAAGACATCACGTACTTCGGCAATCCCGATGATTTCCTCTCGCAGTTCAGGAGAGAGCATACCAGACATTGCAGATCGTATGTCATTAATTAGATCATAAATAATGCTGTAATAACGGATTTCAAGATTATCGCTTTCAGCTTGCTTTTTAGAGGTCATATCCGCACGGACATTAAACCCAAATAGCACGGCTTGAGAGGCGACGGCCAAAGTGACATCGGATGAATTTATCCCGCCAATACCACTGCTGATGATGTCAAGTCGAATGTCATCGGTTGAAAGTTTGGTTAATGAGTCTCTAATCGCCTCAAGAGATCCTTGAACATCTGCTTTGATGATAATATTCAATACTTGTTGTTCTTCAGTCTCACCCACACGACTAAATAAATTTGCAAGCTTGGAAGCCTGTTGTTGTTGAAGACGTTCTTTTTTCAGATTTTCACTACGGAATTCTGCGACTTCACGTGCTTTTTTCTCATCCTTTACGCTGACCACTTCATCACCGGCATTTGGCACGCCAGAAAGTCCAAGGACTTCGACAGGCATAGATGGACCTGCTTCTTTGATGGTTTCACCTTTGTCATTAATCATCGCTCGAATACGACCAACCTCTGTGCCGGCAAGAATGGTATCACCTTGCTTGAGCATGCCGCTACGTACCAAGATGGTTGCCACTGCGCCACGGCTTTTGTCAAGTTTAGATTCAACTACAACACCTTCGGCAAACCCAGTGATGGGCGCTTCAAGCTCAAGTACTTCAGCTTGAAGCGCAATACCGTCAAGTAGATCATCAACCCCTTCGCCTGTTTTGGCTGAAATAGGGGCAAACATCACATCACCGCCCCAGTCTTCAGGGATGACTTCATATTTAGAAAGTTCATTTTTAACACGATCGGGGTCAGCTGATTCTTTATCCATTTTGTTAATCGCGACAATAAGTGGCACATTCGCAGCCTTAGCATGCTGGATCGCCTCAATGGTTTGAGGCATCACACCATCGTCCGCCGCAACGACAAGGATGATAATATCTGTACAGTTAGCACCACGGGCACGCATTGCTGTAAAGGCTTCATGACCAGGGGTGTCTAAAAATGTTAAGCTTCCCTTGGAAGTTTCAACGGAGTAAGCGCCAATATGTTGTGTAATTCCACCGGCTTCACCCTCAGTAACTTTAGCGTCACGAATATAATCTAACAATGATGTTTTACCGTGATCTACGTGCCCCATGATGGTGACAACAGGTGCGCGCATGACCATCTCTTCATTGCCGTGCTCAACAGCAACGGTATCTTCAATGGCATCTGCTTTTGTCAGGACATACTCATGTCCAAGTTCTTCAACGATTAGAACTGCGGTATCTTGATCTAAGGCTTGATTAATGGTTGCCATGACACCCATTTTCATTAATATACGAATAAGATCCGTCGCTTTAACCGACATACGTTGGGCCAAATCAGCAACCGTAATCGTTTCTGGTATTTCAACATCTTTCGTCACTGGCGCAACTGGCTTATTAAAGCTCTGAGTTTTAACCTTTTTAAGGTTTAGTTGTTTTTTCTTCGCTTTTTTTCCAGCGGCATCTAAATCCAGGCGTTCAGCGTCTAAAGCTGCAGTAATGAATTCTTGATCAGAGCGTTTTTTACGGCCTTTAGGCTTTCTGATTTTCTTTGTGGCATTTAAACGTGCCATATCGTTATCATCTTCAGCGGGAGTGGCGGGTTGATGTAGGCTAAATGCAGGTTTTGTGGGCGCTTCTCTTTTCGTTTTTGCCTCGTTATTTGCCTCTGTTTGAGCTTTTGCTTCTAGTTCAGCAATGCGTTGTTGTTCGGCAAGTTTTTCAGCCTCAGCAGCTTTTTTTGCAGCTAATGCCGTAGCACGTTGTTCCTTTAAAATTTCAGCTTGAGAAATATTGCCACTGAATGTAGGTGTACTCGGTGTTTTTGTTGTATCGTCTTTATCAGAGGGCGATGCTTTTTTATTTTCCTCTGAAGATTTGACCGCAGTTTTTGCTGCTTTGGCTTTTTTGGCCTCAAGTTCGGCAAGCTCTACTTGTTGCGCTTTTTCCTCAGCCTCAGCCTCAGCTTTAACACGCTCGGCTTCAACTTTTGTTGCTTCAATTTGGGTGGCATCTTCGGCTGCTTGTTTTGCTATTGCTTCTTTCTCTTCAAGTGCTTGAATATCTTCTTGGGCTGGTGGCGCAATAGTGCGTTTCTTGCGCACCTCAATATTAATCTTTCGAGATCCTGAAGCCTTAAGTTTTTGCGTTGATTTACGCTTTAAGGTGATGGTTTTCGGTGTGGTTTTGCCACCTTGAATAAAGCTGAGCAACTTATTTTTTTCAGCATCCGTAACCGTGTCAGTGGCAGATGATTTAGAAATGCCAGCATGATTCAGCTTTTCTAATAAAATATTAGCTTCAACACCAACAATTTTAGAGAGTTGATTGACTGTGATTTTAGACATGTGCATGCCTCCTTAAATTATTGGTTATCCTCTGCGAACCATGGGGCTCTGGCAGTAAGAATAAGTTGAGCGGCCTTTTTGTCATCTATATCAACAACATCTTGGAGGTCGTCGACAGCTAATTCAGCTAGGTCTTCCATTGTAATAATACCATTTTCTGCAAGTGTATTGGCAAGAGACTCATCCATCCCTTCCATGGCTAAGATATCGTCAGCAGGTTTTGTTGCAGATATCGCCTGGGTTAGTAGGGCGTTTTTAGCTCTTTCTTGTAGCTCAGATGCAATTTCTTCATCAAAACCTTCAATCTCAGCGATTTCTTCTGCAGCCACATAGGCAACTTCTTCTAGGTTGCTAAAGCCTTCTTCGACGAGTACTGCTGCGATATCATCTTCGACATCTAGGGCACCCATAAATACTTGCATGGTCGATTGTAATTCTTCTTGTTGTTTTTCTTCTGCTTGGCTTTCTGCCATAACATTTAGCTTCCAACCCGTCAATTCAGACGCCATTTTAACATTTTGTCCATTTTTGCCAATGGCTTGAGCAAGCTCTTCTTCTTTAACGGCAACATCCATGGAGTGACGATCTTCGTCTTGAATGATTGAAACCACTTCTGCGGGAGAGAGTGAGTTAATTACGTATTGCGCAGGATTTGCATCCCAAAGCACAATATCAATTCTTTCGCCTTGCAATTCATTTGTAATGGATTGTACACGTGAACCACGCATACCCACACAGGAGCCAACAGGATCAATGCGACCATCATTTGTTTTAACCGCAATCTTTGAGCGTGAACCAGGATCGCGGGCAATATCTACGATTTCAATTAACTCTTCAGAAATTTCAGGGACTTCTAATTCAAACAATGAGGTAACCATACGATTGTCTATGCGACTCAAAAATAATTGGTGACCTTTTGCTTCTTCATCAATTTCGACTAAGCAAGCACGCATATTATCGTTAATGCGGAATATCTCACGAGGAAGGAGTTCTGTTCTATAGATAAGTGCCTCAGCGTTATCGCCAATATCCACGATGATAAATTCACGTGTCACACGCTTGACGCTACCATAGACCAATTTTCCAATTTTTTCTCTAAAGCGCGCAATGACTTTTTTACGTTCGGCAGCTCGTACTTTTTGGACGATGATTTGTTTTGCGGCTTGTGCGGAAATACGTCCGAATTCAGCGACCTCAACATCCTCTTCAATGGTATCACCTACTTGAACATCATGACCTTTTTCATTGGCGATATCTACATATAGTTCAGCATGATAGTTTTCGATTTCAGCATCTTCATCCACTACTGTCCATACTCTTTTCGCAATGTATTCACCTGTCTTTTGATCGATAGTCACTTTTATGTGGCAGTCTCCCGTAATTGTTTTGGCAGTTGCAGCCGCAAGTGCTTCTTCCATCGCTTCAAGAATAATGGCTTTTTCAACCTCTTTTTCATTGGCAACAGTTTCAATAATTAACAGTAGCTCTTTGCTCATTTCTATATTCTCCAACGTGGGTTTATGGCTGGGGTTACCATTGCGGGATAACACGCATTTTGTCTATATTATCAAAGTCAACTTTGACCGTCTCGTTTTCCACAAGAAAAGTTAGGGTATTTCCATCCACTGACTCAAGCTTTGCCTTTAGATTTTTGCGATTTTCAACGGCAGTAAATAACCTTACTTTAAACTGAAAGCCTTCCAAGCTTTTAGCCTGAGGAAGTGTGAACACTCGTCTATCTGCCCCTGGTGAGGAAACCTCTAAGACATAGTCAGAAGCAATTAAGTCTTCCACGTCTAGAATTGCGGTGATTTGGTTACTTGCCTTTTGGCAGTCGCTCACAGAGATGCCTTCTTCATGGTCTACATATATACGTATAAGTGGTCCATTTCCTTTAGGGCGACTTTCAATTTCGATTCCCCAAAAGATATAACCCATGCTTTCGACGGGTTCTTTAAGATGTTCAAGCAGTTTATCCACAATCATTTAAAACCTCCAAGATACAAAAAAAGGACACGAGGTCCCTTTTAATATTTAACTTCTATGACCATCAAAAAAGGCCCTCTTGGGCCCTTAAGTCATTCTATGTTTTGGTAGCGGGGGCCGGATTTGAACCAACGACCTTCGGGTTATGAGCCCGACGAGCTACCAAGCTGCTCCACCCCGCATCAATGAACGACATAGTATGCCTTAATGATTTAAAGTGCAAGCACAGAAACACAATTTTTATGCATTAATCTTTAAATTCCCCATTTTGCAAAGTGGTTTTTTTGCCAAGTAGATAATGAGGGTTGTGATCAGTCCAATGACAAAGCTTAAAAAGAAGAGGGTAGCCCAACTGTAGTTCTCGACGGTAAAGCCTGCAAGCGGGCCAATAAATATACGTCCGATAGAGTCAATAGAGCTAAAAATCGCAAATTGTGTCGCCGAAAAAGATTGATTGCACAAGCTAAGGAGTAGGGCAATGAAAGCGGAAGTTCCTAGACCGCCAGCAAAGTACTCTACTGCAACGGATAGACTCATTAGAACATAACTTTTACCTACGAGTGCTAAGAGTAAGTACATCAGGTTCGCGCAGGCCATAATGATACTGAAATAAAGAATTCCTTTATAAATACCGATGCGGGTAATAATGATAGCGCCTACGACTGATCCTAAGATTGCGAAGATAGTTGCATTTGTTTTATAAGCAATGGCAATTTCTATCAGGTTGAAATTTAACCCTTTTAGAAAAAAAGCTGAGTTCATTGAGAAAGCCAAGGCATCTCCAAGCTTATAAATGATAATGATTAGGAGAACGAGTAAAGCAGATTTGAAGCTTAGGCGAGTAAAAAACTCTTTGAATGGGAGAATAACAGCATCAAATAAATTTTTAGGGATAGTGATTTTACTCATATCTGGGTGTGGAGCAATTAAGATACCGACGATGCCGATGATCATAAATCCAGACATGGATAGATAAGCTGTATTCCAACTGCTATAAAAAGCGATAAATAAAGCAACTGTTCCTGAAATAATAATTCCAATGCGATAGCCGAGCACAGAGATGGTCCCGCCAATGGCCCGTTCATTTTCTAATAATATATCGGCTTGATAAGCATTTATCGCAATATCTTGAGATGCTGAAAAGAAACATAGTACAACACAAATTCCTGCAATTGTAAGGGGGTGGGTATCTGGCGAGTAAAATGATAGTAGAATAATCATGAATATAATGCAGACCTGCATCGCAAGAATCCATCCATGTCTTCTGCCAAGAAATGGCAGAGTATATCGATCCATGAGAGGTGCCCAAAGAAATTTTATGGCGTATGGAAATGTAATCAAAGATAAGTATCCTAGATCCTGCATACTTATGTCATAAGAGGCAAACCATAAGGTTAGGGTGGATAGTGTTAGCAAGAATGGAAGTCCAGAAGAAAACCCCAAGAGAAACATGACGAGCATTTTACGGCTGGTGAAGATGGCTTTAAAACTTTCAGTAGTAGCTAGTTTTATTTCAGAGAGGAATCGCATGGATGGATAGTAAACTCATATGATTAAAAAATATAAATTAATTAACAGAGTAGCGAATCTTTTAATTTGATACAATTAAAACACCTATGGGCTTTGTGGAACTTAAAAAACCGCAAGTCATTTTTAGATTTCCTTGATGTTTATGGTCAGATTCGATACTATGCTCGGGTTAAACAGGATTACGGTGCTCGACTTAGGGTGGAGTGGCGGTAATAAAGAAATAGATGAGGAAATAAATCATGAATTTTGAAATTCAGCCTAAATATGAAGAGATCACGGTAACATGTAGTTGTGGTAACACATTCAAAACACGTTCAACGGCAACAAATGATATTCGTTTAGATGTTTGTTCAGAATGTCACCCGTTCTATACTGGGAAGCAAAAAATTGTGGATACAGCTGGTCGTGTTGATAGCTTTAACAAACGTTTTGGAAGCTTCAAAGGCCGTAAGGTTTAAATCCTCGATATAATTGATTGTTCTGACAAATGCGCTAATAGCGCATTTTTTTGGTCTAGGGTTTGGGGTTACTTATGATAAGGGTGTCCTTGCAAAATTGTCCAAGAGCGATAGATCTGTTCAACCAGTACAATTCTTACAATAGGATGCGGAAAAGTCATTCTTGAAAAGGATATTTTTTCCTGCGCCATTTTTTTAATTTCAGTATCAATTCCATCTGGACCGCCGATGATGAGTGCCACGTTTGGCTGAGTTTGTTGCCACGATTCAATTTTAACGGCTAAATCCTCAGTGCTAGTCATTTTCCCCTGCGGATCAAGTACCACAATATAATCATTGTCGGAGAGTTTATTTAAGATGGATTTAGCTTCCTGTGCCATAAGTTTTTGAGTGTTGTTGTTTTTGCCACGTTTTGCAATCGGAAGTTCGACCATCTCCAGTTTAATGCTGCTGGAAGACAAGCGCTTTTGATATTCTTGATAGCCTTCTTGCACCCATTTAGGCATTTTTTCGCCCAAGGCTAGGATTTTGATTTTCATGGTTGAATCCGTGTGAAGGTCAGTTTGAATTGACTAGAAAGTTTAGGATGATAGCGATAGTTTTCAAGATCAAATGCTTTTAGTGCTTCAATATCATCGACGTTATGATCCAATATATATCGAACCATTAGGCCTCGTGCTTTTTTTGCAAAAATACCAATGGTGCGGTATTGATCATTTTTAAATTCTTTGAAATCAATGTCCAGCCAATGACCTTGGATCTCTTGCTTTTTAACCGCTTTGATATATTCATTTGAAGCAAGGTTTACAATGAGTTTATTTTGCTGTTCTGCAAGCTGTTGATTGAGCTGTTGTGTGATCGTTCTTTGCCAAAAGTCATAGAGGTTGCCATCTTTGAAGTGAATTTTCGTGCCCATTTCTAAACGATAAGGTTGAACGAGGTCCATGGGGCGGATAAGTCCATAGAGTCCTGAAAGAATGGCAAGGTGGTTCTGAGCATATTCACATTGTGCTTGATTGAGTGTGGGTGCTTGAATGCCACGATACACATCACCATTAAAGGCAAAAATGGCTTGTTTTGCATTTTCCTTAGTGTAGTGGTCGGGTTCAAAATTTAAGTAGTATTCAAAAACTTGTTGTGCCAGTTTGCTGCTAATCTTCATAATGGTGGCAAACTCATCTGGTTCGTAGTGCTTCATGAAATCTGCAAGCTGCTTGGTTTGTGGCTGGAAACGCAATTGGGAGTTTAGTTCCATTGGGCATGGATCTTTGTAGTTCAGATTTTTGGCAGGAGAAATAAGGCTGATCATAGTGAATAAAAGAGCGTGATAGGATTTGTGTACAATTTTAGCGTATCTCGGCTACAATTGCTATGAGGGGCTTGTATCATGGGCTTGCTTGGATATGATAGTGTGATGGTTATTTTGTTCACTTACCTTAAGTTGAGACGATAAAATTATGGCAACGATAAGAAAGCAGCCAAAAGCAAAAAAAACAGTACAAAAGAGTTCGGCGAATCAGGCGCAAAGCATCCTGTTAGATCGCCTGCGGATAGGGATTCTCATTGTGGTAGGTGCGGTGGCTATTTTTTTATTACTGGCACTTTTTACGTACAATTCAAATGATCCAGCCTGGTCCACAGCGGGATTAAATAGTGTGATCCAAAATGCGGGCGGCGCTATTGGTGCTTACGTGGCGGACATGACCTTATCTTTCTTTGGCTTTTTTGGGTTTGTGATCCCTTTGTTGCTAGTGTATGGTTTATGGATTATTTTTATTGAAAATAGTAATTTTGCCGAGAGAAGTATATTTTTAACCATTTTGCGCTGTTTAGGGGTGGCGATAAATTTTGTGGCAGGCAGTGGGTTATGCCAGATTATGTTAGCGGATATGCATTATCCACTTCCACAAGGACCTGGTGGGATTATTGGCAGCTTTGTTGCTGGCGATATGGTTGGATATTTAAATATCCCAGGAACGCTTTTGGTATTGTTTGCATTGTTTTGCCTTGGCTTGACGCTTTATTCAGGCGGTGCTTGGTTTAAATTTATTGTTCAAGCAGTTTTGTTTTTTCTTAAAAAAATGCGGCAATTATTTTCTGTCATTGGAAAAAGCTGGCAGGAATCTCGAAAGAAAGCACGCGCACAAGCGGTTATTCATAAGAAAGTAAAGGAAGCCAAAAAGAAACAGGCCATTAAAGATGAGGCTATAATGGAAAAAGCGTTAAAAGCGGAAACAGTTAAGGATGATGAGCATTATCACATTGATGATAAGCCTAATTCATTTCAAGATGACATCCCACCTTTTGATATGCCTGTTGAGCCTACAATTGGCTTTGATCACTCGAATAGTGAGGTATCTGACACAATGGATTATGATGCTTCTTTTTTACCTTCAAACTTTAATCAAGCACCTATGAATGTGAAGGAAGATCAAATACCTTTTGCTGATTTTGATGCGGTGCCTTTATCAGGGAAAGCAATAGAAGAGCCTATTTCCACAAAGGGGATCACTAAAAGACCTAAAAAACATAAGGCTGTGGATGGCTTGCCTTCATTGAATCTGTTGGATGATCCTGATGCAAAGGCTGAAGCAGTTTCCAAGGCTGTACTCGATAGGATGGCGGCATTGGTTGAAGAGAAATTGGCAGATTTTGGTGTGAAAACCTCTGTTGTTGCTGTGCATCCAGGACCTGTGATTACTCGTTTTGAATTGGAGTTAGCACCTGGCGTTAAGGTCAGCAAATTAACAGCGTTGTCTCAAGATTTAGCGCGATCCTTATCTACCTCACGAGTGCGAGTTGTGGAAGTCATTCCTGGAAAACCTTATGTGGGCATTGAGTTGCCCAATCAAAACCGTGAAATGGTGCGGATCAAAGAAATTCTATCTCATCCAGCATTTGTAAATTCAGTTTCGCCTTTAACCATTGCGTTAGGGAAAGATATTGCTGGCAATCCTGAGGTGGCAAATATTGGTAAGATGCCTCATTTGCTGGTAGCAGGAACCACGGGTTCAGGGAAGTCTGTAGGTGTGAATGCCATGATTATTAGTATGCTTTATAAAGCAGGGCCAGATGATCTTAGGATGATTATGATTGATCCTAAAATGTTAGAACTTTCAATTTATGAGGGCATTCCACATTTATTGACCCCTGTCGTTACCGATATGAAAGAGGCTGCCAGTGCTCTGCGTTGGTGTGTGAAAGAAATGGATGAACGTTATGAACTGATGGCGGCAGTTGGCGTGCGTAATATTGCAGGGCTAAATGATAAAATTAAGACCGCAAAAGAATCAGGTGCTCCAATGAAAGATCCATTGTGGATGAAGCTTCATCCAGGCCGCGTAGATGAGGCGCCAGAGCTTTATAAGATGCCTTATATTGTGGTGATTTCAGATGAATTTGCCGATATGATTATGGTTGTTGGCAAAAAGGTAGAGGAGCTAATTGCTCGCATTGCGCAAAAGGCAAGGGCTGCAGGGATTCATCTTATTTTGGCGACGCAAAGACCTTCTGTGGATGTGGTAACCGGATTGATAAAAGCGAACATCCCAACGCGTATTGCCTTCCAAGTATCGTCTCGAATTGACTCCAGAACTATCATTGATCAGCAAGGTGCGGAGCAATTGTTGGGGCACGGTGATATGCTTTATTTGCCACCAGGTACAGGTATGCCTATACGGGTGCATGGCGCCTTTGTGGATGACGATGAGGTGCATCGTGTGGTGGCAGCTTGGAAAGAAATGGGTGGCGAGCCTGATTATATTGATAGCATTCTTACCACTGAAAGTGTGGATGGAGATGGTACAGCAGAAGATGGCGGTGGCGAAAAAGATGCGCTTTATGATGAAGCCGTTAAAATTGTATTGGAATCACAGCGCGCTTCTATTTCAAGTGTCCAGCGTCGTTTGCGTATAGGTTACAACCGAGCAGCACGCCTTATTGAAGATATGGAAAGGGCCGGTGTGGTGAGTGAAATGCAGTCCAATGGTATGCGTGAAGTATTGGTAAGGAGGACGCAATAAATGTTATTAGGAAAAGGTAAGCGTATTAGGACACTCTTTTTTATAGTGTTGGCATTTATAGGGCTGAATTCATTTTCAGCGATCTCATTTTCGACAAAATCGCCGCAAGAAGCAGTCGTGAAGACAAGTCAAAACTCAGCTTCTAAATCTTTATTTGACCTCATTCAAAAACTGCAAAATATGCATGCAGATTTCACCCAAACCATGGTGACAGCAAGAGGTGTGCAGCAGGAAAGCAAAGGTGAAATGTGGATCAGCAAGCCAAGTTATTTTAAGTGGGAGATTACCTCACCAAATAACCAATTGTTAGTATCAAATGGTCAAAAATTATGGAATTATGATAAGGATTTAGAGCAAGTCACCATTCAAAAAGTACCCAAAGATATGTCTCAGGCGCCTTATTTGTTGCTATTGACTGGGCAGCCTGAGAACTTAGATCGACTTTTTAGTATCTCGAAAATAAATGAAGATCTTTATCGGTTAACACCGAAGAATCAAAATGATTCAATTTTAGATCATGTAGACATGCGTTTTAATCAAGGTGTTTTAGAGGCTTTAACAATTCAAACGGCCACAGGGCAAACCAGTACGATTCGTTTTAGCCACCAAAAATTTGTTAAAATCCCCCTTTCAACCTATGACTTTGTCCCACCCAAAGGTGTGGACGTGTTAGGCGCTTAATATCAGGAATGAATCATGGTGGATAATCTTTTAAGTGATCATCTAAGCCAGTTTATGGCATTGGATACATCGTTTACATTAGATGAGCTCAAAGAAACGTTATGGAAACAAGGGATTCAAAAAACAGATCCTAGGCTGCAGCGTTTTATTGCGTCAGCAGAGATTCATGAGGCATTAGATCCACGTGAGTTGGAAAAAGATACTTGTCTTATTGAGTCTTTAGGTTTGGTGAAGCGCGCCGTAGAAGGACGTTTAGTCGTGCCTGAATTTGAGGCGTTTACCAAACGTATAACTCAGCTTTATCATCAGGTTCTTCCAAATACGAAGGGTGAAGTGGCAGATTACATTCCTCAGTTATCACGCGTAAACCCAGAACATTTTGGTATTTCAATTTGTACGGTGGATGGGCAGCGTTTTTCAATCGGTGATACGGAAAGGCATTTTGCACTACAATCCGTCTCCAAAACGATCAATTATGCGATTGCGCTTGAGTTGAATGGTGAGCAGAAGGTGCATGAGCATGTTGGTCGTGAACCCAGTGGTCTTGCCTTTAATAATCTGAGCTTAAATAAGAATAATTTGCCACACAACCCCATGATAAATGCGGGTGCAATGATGTGTTGTTCTTTGATCAAACCCTATCACAGTATGCATGATCGTTTGGGTTTGGTAATGAAAACATGGCAGCGCATGATGGGAGGAGCACATCCAATTTACAATGATCAGATGTTTAAATCGGAAAAGAAAACAGCGGATCGTAATTTTGCCTTGTTTTATTTTATGCGAGAACATAAGGCATTTGCTGAGCGTTTTAATTTGGATAAAGTAGTCGATTTCTATTTTAAATGTTGCTCGATTGAAGTGAAATGTTCAGAGCTTGCTATCGCGGCTTCTACCCTAGCAAACTCTGGTGTTTGCCCTTTTACCAGTGATCGTATTTTTGATGATCATACGGTTAAAGATGTGGTTTCCTTAATGAGCACTTGTGGGATGTATGATTTCTCAGGAGAATATTTTTTTAAAGTAGGGATTCCGACAAAAAGTGGCGTGTCTGGCGCTTTGATGTTGGTGATTCCAAATGTGATGGGGATTACCATTTGGTCGCCACGTTTGGATAGTTTTGGTAACTCAGTCAGAGGTATTGAATTTTGTGAACAATTAGTGAAGTTATATAATTTGCATACTTTTGATGGGATACAACGTCATGCAACAAAACTTGACCCTAGGCGTGACGGTAAGCAAGCGATGATTGAAAAAGCGGCGTTGCTGTGCTCTGCAGCAAGCTGTAATGATGTCATTGAGCTTAGGCGATTGTTGACACTCGGGATTGATGTGAATGCTCAAAATTGTGATGGCAGAACGGCATTACATCTTGCTGTCGCAGAAGAAAACGAAGACGCATTAAAATTTTTGTTAGCACATGGCGCGGATAAAACGCTTAAGGATCGTTGGGGGAATGTGGCGATAGATAGCTGATACTGAGAGGTAAAGCTACTGCCGTTATTTTTTTATCCCCTCAATGAACAGATAAGTATCTTGTTTTAAAAATCGTGTTTGTGTAATGGTCAAATTTAGGTTTTCTTGGATGTAACCTAATGTATTTCGATCAAATCGAGCACCATAAACTTTTTGAACCCAAGGAGCAAAGCGTTCCTGCTTACGCCTTATTTTAGGATCTTTTGAATAGACCATTTCGAGAAGTTTAAACTTCCCGCCAGGTTTTAAGACGCGACTGAATTCTTGAATCGCTTGAGGCTGTAAATCATCAGGCATAACACAACACATAAAGGTACTGATCAGCCAGTCAAATTGGTTGTCTTGAAGTTCAGGCATATTAGTGGCGTCAGTATTGAGGAGGTAGATGCTGGCTTTAGCTTTCTGTGCGCGGTGGGTTGAGCGTCGTATCATTGCAGGGCTTAGCTCTACGGCCGTGACATCTGTTTCAGGACGATAGTAGGCGAAGTTACGACCCGTTCCCGAACCGAGTTCCAATACTTTTCCCGTAAGGTTTGATAACAGCTCAGGACGCCATTTTTTATATTGTCTTTCCCATGGGTAGTCTAATAAATCATAAAAGTGTGCGGTAATGGCATATTTTTTAGCAAGGAGTTTATTGTTCATGGTGTGGGGTTATCTACAGTTTTTCATAAAACAATTTGACCACTTGATTTTGGAAAGCGCGAGCCGAATTTCGTTGGCTTTTATTTAGGTTGTTTATCATGATAGAAAAAGAGAGTCGGTGTATTTTTTTTGTCATGACATAACCTGAAAGCGTGACCGTGCCATCTAAGGTGCCTGTTTTAGCGCGGACTTTACCTTGTAAGGTTTTATTCATTCGGTAGCTCAGCGTGCCACTGATACCTGATCGCGGTAAAGCGTTATAAAGCTTTTGTCCGACTTGTTTGTCGTTATAAGCTTTTGTTAATAGATTGACCAAGAATTCAGGGCTTGTTTTATCCAAGTGAGATAAACCAGAGCCATCTTTTAAGACAAGGGGACCTGTGTTTAAACCTAAGTCTTTTCTGAGGGTGGCGGAAATGGCAGAGGTTGCAGAGTTGGTGCTGCCAACACCATTTATTTTGTACCCAACACTGCGTGCTAAGCTTTCAGCATAAAGGTTATCTGAATGTAATAGCATGTGCTTTAAAAGGTAGTTTAGCGAAGCAGATGAGGTGTCAGCGATGACTGAGAGCCCAGAAGGCAAGTTGCCAATTTTCACAGTTCCTGAAAATTTTATACCCTTTTCTTGCAAGGCATCCTTGACCATATTTAATGTCTTCAATGCAGGGTTTATGATGGCAAAGCTCATGCGTGTTTCAGCTTGGTTTGGGATACAACCTGTTAAGTGGAGTACATTGCGGTCGGTCATGTAGGGTTTGAATGCACAGGATCTTGCTTCTTTATTGGAGACTAATTTTAGGGCGTTGACGATTTGAATGCTTTGCGTATTAATAAGGCGTTTAACCGTGCTTTTTCCATTACCTGTGCTATTCACAGAAATAACCATGCAGTTTTTGTTGAGATTCATGGAAGAGGCGGGTGCGGCATAACAATAATCCGTATCGGCATTGGACCATCCTTGTGGATATGGTTGCCCTGAAAATCGATTCGCAATTAAGATAATGTTGCCATTTACTTTGGAGATCCCAGTGTGTTTTAACTTTTGGATTAAATTGCTCAGTTGTGAGCTGGTTAGGCTAGGGTCGCCGGTGAATTTAATATATAGATTATCATTAATGGTGTGATTATTAATTTTTAAAGGATTGGCATACACGCTGGTATTAAAGGTGAAATTGCTGGGCAATGTTAACAAGGCTGCCGTTGCAGTGAAAAGTTTATTGTTGCTGGCTGGGGTGAATTCTTTATTGGCATGATATTGATAGAGGGACTGCCCACTTTTAGTGCGTTGTACGGCAATACCGATGGAGGCGTTTGTTATTTTATATTTTTTGGTGAGTGATTGAATATCAGTGGACAGGGAGGCAAAAGTTGAAAGACAAAATAGGCTTAAAAATAAAAAGGAGAGTATTTTTTTCACAATAGTAGGGCTTTTCTTTACGAAGAAGGTTGATAGTAACAAAAGCTTGCTGGGATTTAAATGTGATTCGTCTATTTCCATATCTCACCTTGATTAGTGTTTACTCTGGATAACCATATCCACCGGTTTCGATTTTTATTAATTTACCATTCTGAAAGACGAGAGCAGTTAAAAATTTTTGGGGCCCTGAATTATAGACATTTCGTGTCATTTGGTTTTCAGTGATAACTTTTAAGGCTGTATGTTCATTGTAGTTGCCCACAACTTTTTCAGTATATTGGTAGCTATTTGAGGGAGTTCCACAGGCGGCAGTTACTGTGCCTTCCCAATCTCCAATACTAATGATTTTTCCCCTGCAGGTAAGCCCATGTGCCGAAAAGGTAGCAAAAAGTAAGGCAAAAACAATAAATCCCAACATTGGTTTTCCTAAATCGAAGCCTATATATAAATAAGTATAGAGGATAGATGTGCGGAATGATAAGCGGTGATTGCATAATGGATCAATAGCCTTTATGTTCGATATGAGAAAATATAGACTTTCATAGGTGTTTTATTTGAAAGATTTATTAAGATTAGAAAATGTTCGATTATATCTAGATACTCGAAAAGGATACGTTCGTGCCGTGGATGGGGTGAGTCTATCTATTCAAGAGAATGAGCTTTATGCTTTGGTGGGTGAGTCAGGGTGTGGGAAGTCCATGACAGCGAATGCTATTATGCGTTTATTACCTGAGAATGCTGTATTTGTCGAAGGCTCTGAAATCTATCTTGATGGTGTTAAATTGCTTGAAAAAAGTGAGCGACAAATGCGAGAGATCCGTGGCAGTCAAATTGCCATGATATTTCAAGAACCCATGACTGCTCTAAATCCTGTAATGACCATTGGTGCTCAGCTCAAAGAAGCATTATCACTGAAAGGAGATGATTTATCAAAAACGGATAAAGCACTGGAATTGTTGGAAGCTGTGAAAATGCAAGATCCACTGGCAAGAATGAAATGTTACCCACATGAATTATCGGGTGGTATGAAACAACGAGTAGTGATTGCGATGGCGTTGGCAGGCGAGCCAAGGCTCCTTATTGCGGATGAGCCGACCACAGCGTTAGATGTGACGGTACAAGCTGAGATACTGAAACTGTTAAAGTCACTGCAAAGAAAATACCAGTTAGGGATTTTATTCATTACGCATGACCTTGCGGTGGTTGCGCAAGTGGCGGATCGTATTGGGGTGATGTATCAGGGAAAGATTATTGAAGAAGCAGAAGTCGGTGCGTTTTTTCAGAATCCCCAACATGCTTATAGCCAAAGTTTACTGGCTGCATGTCCAGATATGAATGCGCAACGAATATTAAGTGCACATGAGCATTCTCCGAAGGTTTTGTTGGATATTCGGAATTTAAAAGTACATTTCGCCATTAGTGCAGGTTTATTGAAGCGCACCTGTGGCTACATTTATGCGGTGGATGGTGTTTCTTTTAAGATGGTGCAAGGTGAAACCTTAGCCGTGGTGGGTGAATCAGGTTGTGGGAAGTCCACATTGGGAAAGGCAATTTCGCAACTTATTCCGTTGACTTCTGGTAGTGTGGAGTTTGATGGCGATCAATTGAAATTACTTTCAAAAAAAGAAATGAATAAGATTCGACGAAAATTACAAGTTATTTTTCAAGATCCCTATGCTTCGATGAACCCAAAAATGATGATCAAAGAGGTGTTGTCGGAAGGCTTAAAGGCGCAGGGCTTAGTGAAAGATAAAAGCGTTCTTGATGTTCAGTTATCCCGTTTACTGGAAACTGTGGGAATGCCTGCGGATATTTTAAACCATTATCCGCATGAGTTTTCAGGTGGTCAGCGCCAACGTATTGCCATTGCAAGAGCATTGTCGGTGAATCCGAAGCTTATTATTTGCGATGAGCCAACAAGTGCCTTAGATGTCTCCGTTCAGGCGCAAATTTTGAATTTATTACAAAAGCTTAAAAAAGAATTAGGCTTAGCTTATTTGTTTATCACCCATGATCTTTCGGTGGTTTCTTATCTTGCAGATCGAGTGTTGGTGATGTATTTGGGTAAGATTGTGGAACAAGGGTCTGTGCACGATATTTTACAAAATGCAAAGCACCCTTATACACAATCATTATTAAGCTCGGCGCCTGTTGTGGGCAAGGTGCTTGAAGCTGGGAATGTTTTAGGAGAGTTACCGTCACCTTCAGCGCCACCATCTGGTTGTGCATACCACCCTAGATGCCCAATGGCACAAAAAATATGTCAGGACACTTGCCCTGAATTATTAGGTGGGCAATGGCAAGTGGCTTGTCATTTTAGTTGATGGTATGGCATGTTTTTATTAATCCGTTTATCGGTAAAAAAACAAAAATTTTCAGGGTCAGGCGGGCATTCACACTTTAAGGCACCATTTTTAAGCCCAGATACGATGATATTAATCTTGTTGGCTTTTTGGGCTTCAATGGCATCTAGTACCAACCGATGCTTCCCATTGCTGCACAAATAACTAGTGATTTTATGGGTTGCGATATTATAAATGTTGAGACTGATATGGTATCGCTTATAGGGAAGCTTAATATTTTCAAAAACAGTATTAAATATTTTATTATCAGATGAAGGTTTTTGAGGTTCACCGACAAAAGATCCACCTAGGTTATAGATGTCAGGTTGGATTAAGATGTAAAAACTATTTTGGCTATTTTTTGTAAAATTTGGAAAAATAGCATTGATGTTCGTTTTAACATCAATGGATAAGTCGATGGGGTCATTAATTTGGTAATAGGCAAAAGAGTTTCTGAAAAATAATACGCTGAAAATGAGAGTGAAGACTTGTCGTTTCATGTTAATGAGATTCCTGTGCTTTGTGCTTTAAAGGATAGGATAGATTTATTTATTTGCAAATGCAGTTTCAATTCCTTTTGTGAATAATCTGCTTGTTTTTTGATACTTCATTGATTAGGGTGGGGTGGTTATGATGGATAATCCATAAAATCTCAAGGAGGAGCTAAGAGTATGGAGATGAATCACTCACGTTTTATTATATTGGCGGTATGTCTGGACTGGTTGGTGGTTATCTCATTGGGGTCATTGCGGGGATTTCGCCTACTTTAATGAGTGAATATAATGTCACTCATACGGAGTTGTCAGCAATTGTTGGAAATTTGTTGATCGGGGTATTTTTTGCCAGTATTACTTCTTGGTATTTGGTAAGAAAATTAGATTATGTTCTGCCTTCGGTCCAAATGCTCTAATATCGCTGATTTGTACGGAACTGTTACCCAAAGAAGTTCGTAGCGTTGGTTTATCTATTGCCTATTCAATTGGAGCATTGATGGGTGCTTTGATCTTATATGTATTCTTGCCATTGTCTCATGCTTTAGGCTATACGATTGTCTTCTCTATTTTGCTATTTTTTACGCTGATTTATAGTGTTGTTGCTTATTTTGGTGTGAAATTCTAATACACTGAATGATATGAGTTATTCATACCGGTTATCAAATGTTTAAAAAAATATTTTATAGTTTTCTTGTGTTGGTTTTTTTGTTTATTGCATTGATCGTTACAATTAATTATTGGCCTTATGCTAAAAACGCCGACCAAATTCAATATGACAACGTCATCATTTTTGGCGATAGTCTGAGTGATTCAGCGCCCATGGGCGTGAGTGAGCAACTTGTTGGAAACAACTATTGGGTGCGACCACAAGGAATTACAAGCCCTGCGGGTGCACCAATTACCAGTCTCGTGAGCACCACAAACAGAGATCGCTTAACTTGGGTAAACTATTTTGTAAAAGCGATTTCATTTACTACGGGGCATCATTTTTTAGGTATTAGGCGGTCGTTAGGTAGTTTAAATCCCTATTATGAGAATATTTCTTATGCTGTGGCATCAGCTGAAACAAGGGATAATTACATTGATGATATTGCTTCTTCCCCATGGCCAGTGGTGACAGGAGAACGTTGTAAAAGCATTTCAGATCACAATAGTTACTCCTGTGTGCCTGGGCTGTTAAAGCAAGTGCATATGTACTTACAAGACGTAAAAGAGAAGCCGAATAAAAAAACACTGTTTATCCTTTGGGCAGGAGGCAATGACTTTTATCAAAATATTGTAAAAATAGTGGGAGATGGTAAGGGTGAAAGCCTATCACACCCAATCCATAATACCGTTAAGGCGGTAAAATTGTTGATGGATAAAGGCGTTTCAGCCGATAACATCTATGTCCTAAATTTGCCAAATTTTTCAATGGTTCCAGCCATTACAGGTTTGGTAGATGACAATATTTCTAATAGTGTATTACGCTCTACGGCATTAACCAGTATTTCGTTGATTTCAAAAGGGTATAATACATGGCTGAAAAGTGATTTGGCATTATCCACTTGGGGGAAATTTCCACCTTCCCATGTTTTTGAAATAGATGCTTTGTTTTTGGAGGTGTATAATAATAAAGATAACTTGCATGGGAAGCTAGGCATTACGGAACCTGTTGCAACGACCTGTGTGGATGGAAAAAAGTTACCACTTTGTAAAGGGTTTTTATTCTATAATGACATGCATCCAACAACAAGAGTTCATCAGTATTTAGCAAAGCAACTGCAAAGTTATATTGAATGATTTATATTCATTGATCTACACTAAAGACGTAAATGTAAAATAATGAGGCTTATAAAATAATGTTTAATAAGCGAGTGATTACCAGCCACATACATCAAGTGATTGCTTTCTTGATTATTATTAATGGATTGTATTATGTTTTACAATCCTTGCTTTATTTTATAGATTTACCCGCATTACGTGATACCTTTGACATGGTAGAGAAGGTAAATGTTTTAAGGCATGAAACCTTTACAGCGAGTTTTTCTAGCTTATTTGGTGTGATGACCATTTTGGTTGGCATTGGGCTATATAAGCGCTCTCGGTTAGCTTGGCTTTGGACGATTATCTTTTTGTTTTTGCTTTTGGCGCTGAATTTTTTATCGGGCACCTATGATAAAATGTTTTATGTCTCTTTGGTGATTTTTATTGTTTTACTGCTTTATCGAAAAGAGTTTACTCGGAGTATTGGTATTTTTTCCTCTGGAGGCTCTATTGCGGTGGTCTCTATTTTATTTGCATTAGCTTATGGTGTGGTGGGTGCTTACCTATTAAGAGATGAATTCAAAGGTATTGACTCTTTGGTGGACGCTGCTTATTTTACGATTGTTACTTACAGTACGGTGGGGTATGGAGATATTGCACCGAAAACAGATATTGCGCGATTATTTACAAGTTCAATGATCTTGGTGGGAATATCAAGTTTTGCAACGGCGGCTGCCTTATATCTAGGGCCTTTTTTAGAAAAACGGATGAAGGAGATATTTAGCGTGTTTTCAAAATTAGATCATGTTCGAGGGCATTATATTATCTGTGGGCATAATGCTATTTCAGAGTATTTAGTGAAGACTTTTGTACAACAGGCAGTGGGTTGTGTGGTGATTGACCCTGATCTTGATCCGTCTGAAGTGCAAGATTCGAAGCATGTGACTTATATCAAAGGGGCACCTACGGATGCCTCTGTTTTAAACTCATGTTCAATTAAAAAATCCATTGGCGTGTTATCTACGATTGATAATGATGCAGATAATATCCTCATAGCACTGACGGCGAGTAATATTCGGAAAAATAGCAACAGCGACCCATTTCAGGTTGTTGTGAGTATTAATAAGCAAGAAAACATTGAAAATGCAAAGCATGTCGGGGCAGATGATGTGATGACACCTGCAAAAATCTATTCAGATACGCTAATTAGCAAGGTTCATAAACCGGTGTCTTAGGTTCTGTTGGCGTTATTTAATGATTTTTATATTTTCTATATAACAATAAAAGGCTGATGGAAAGTGTTGAGGTAATTAGAACCTCTATTGCTAAAGGCAAGGTATTGCGAACTGGCCATAGCATGACAAATGAACCAATTAAAGCACTCCCGCCAAACTCCATTGCCCCAAACATGGCGGCAGCCGTACCTGAGCTATCCCCAAATGGTTCCATCGCGCCACCCGCCCCAGCCCCTGTTACTAAAGCGCAACCAAAGGTAAACAACATGCTGGGACCTACAAACCCCCAGAGCGTTAAGCCAAAGGTAAGGTGGAGTGCAAGCATCGAAAATCCGCTGATAAATAAAGCGATTGCGCCTGCAATGGTCATATTAAAAGTGCCGAATTTGCGTACAAGCATGCCAGAAAAAACACAACCAACCATAAAGGTTAATCCACCCAAACCAAAGTAGAAGCCAATAGATATTTCAGGTAACCCTAAAGCAACCGTAATAATGTAAGGTGTCATTGAGAAGAAGGTGAAAAAAGCGCTTATACCAGCGGCGGCACTGGTGGCGTAAGCGATAAATTGTAAGTTTGTGACAATGGCTCCGTATCCTTGGAATAGTTTTTTATTAAAAGGTTTTCTTTTTTCATTGGGTAGGCTTTCTTTTGCGAAGGATAGAATCAAAATGGCGGTGAGTGTGCCAAGCACGACAAGAAAAATAAAAGGCGCGCGCCAATCAAAGTGCAAATCTAAATAAGCACCAATAATAGGCCCGAGTAGTGGTGAGAAGGCAATCATGCCATTGAGGAAGCTATAAATCTGAGCGCTTTGTTCTTTATGAAAGACATCTCTAACAATAGCAAAAGAGATGACAAAAGTACCACATGCACCAATAGCTTGAATGATTCTAAATAGTATAAGGCTATTGATGGTGGTTGCATTGGCGCAAAGAGCTGAGCCAAACACAAATAATAAAACCGAGATAAAAATTAATTTTCGTCGTCCAAAACTATCGGATAGGGGTCCTATAATAAGTTGCCCAAACCCTGTAACGAGAATAAATAAAGAAAGCGTTAATTGCACCATAAAAGGGGTGGTGTTCATAATGTCAACGATTTGAGGAATTACGGGCATGTATACATCAAGCGCTAACGCAAAGCTAAAGACCATAGGCGCAAGAATGATTACCGTAGTGAGTGGAGAATACTTCCATAAATTATTTGAGCCCATGAGTGCACCTTCTTTATTAAAATTTAAGCGAATTATTCTATTATACTGCAGTGAATTGAAAACACAAAAAATCCAGCTAGTATAAATAAATTCATTCATTAGAAACTATGTAAAATGATGCAAGCTGAAAATATTGATCAAGATTGGAAAGTATGGGTTGATCATAATTTGCAACGAGGTTGTAATGCTATGCAGATTTGCGCTATTTTGCTGAAAAATGGATTTGGATTAAGTGATGTGGAAATGATGATGGGACGCCATTTCCCAAAAGTGTCTTCCATGGAAATCGCGCAGCAACGCTCGGCAGCAGCCGAACCTATGGATTACCACAAGCTTTCAAAAACGCGTATTACTCGAACAGATAGCGGCGAGCAAGTCGCTAAAATCGTCACAGATAAAGCGCAAATATTTGCATTGAATAACTTTCTCACTCAAGAGGAATGCGAGAAGGTTATTCAAATTAGTGAAACGCTCTTGAAGCCCTCGACGATAACGGGAAGCAATAGAGATGATTTTTTTCGTACCAGTGAAACTTGTTACTTGAATTTATTAGGAGATGAATTTATCAAACAGATTGATGACAAAATTGCCTGTATGCTCGGCATTAGAGCATCTTATTCTGAAGGAATTCAAGCACAGAAATATTCCGTTGGGCAAGGGTTTAAAGCGCATACAGATTATTTCAATCCAAATACTACCTTATTTGAAAAACATGACGTAAAGCTTGGTCAGAGAACTTGGACTTTTATGGTTTACCTCAGTGATGTGGAGGAAGGGGGTGAAACCTATTTTCCAAGAATCGATAAAATATTTTACCCTAAGCGGGGTCAGGCAATCATCTGGAATAATTTGTACGAAGACGGTAGCCCAAATCGAGACACCTTGCACCAAAGTATGTCTGTAATCAAAGGCACAAAATTCATTATTACCAAATGGTTTCGAGACAAGGGTATTGGACCCGTTTTTTGTTAATTTCGATCCTGATCGGAAGACTCATTTTCTTGAGTTAACACCCTAGCATAGAGGTTTCCATAGTTGATAAAGGCTTCTTGGTATTCCTTTAGCGAGATAATTGTTCTTTGTTTCAGTGCTAAATATAGCTGAGTTATTTGAGTCAAAAACATATATATTCCCCGTTTTATTAGAGCATTTCTTGTGCTAATAATTATATCCATGGAGCGATGTTACTATCCGAGGGATGCTATTGTTAAGATGGAGATTTTCTTATGCCCCTTTGGGAGAAATGGCTGAGAAAGTAATAAAGGTAGCAAGTATTTATTGAGAGAAGGAGGGTACAGATGCTACCTTAAGATTGTTTAAAAACGTATCTTATTTTCTAGGGTAAAGGGCGTTAGCTTGAACTTCACCAAAATTATTGGCAGCCTTCAAATAAGCCTTCCAATATTTTTTTAGGGCAAGCCCGATCTTTAATGATGGCAATGTGATTGTATGTTGTTGTGTCATTTGAGCAGACATATCATTTCCTTATTTTCAATTCAACAATTCCATGAAGTAATTATTGCAATAAAAATAATTAATGCCAAACAATTTAATTGCTATACGTGTAAAAAATAAGCACTTAATGCCATATTGTTATCTTTATCAATAAGTTGGCATTGTGATATAAAAGTAAAAATTATAATTTATGATTGAAGTTTGCTTATCTATTACCAACGCGAATCATGCCACCAAGTTCATTTTCAATTAAAAAATCGGATAGATGTTGATGAATTTCTGCTTTGTTGGTTAAGGTTAAGATATGTTGTGCAAGTTTTTGGCACTGGGTGTAACTCAGGTGTTTAATAATCCATTTTGCCTTTAAAATATTAATGGCATTCATACTTAATGTGGTAAAACCCATGCCAACAAGAAGCGGTATGGCTAATGGGTTTGAAGCCATCTCACCGCAAATCGAAATATCTTCATAGGTGTCTCCAACAAGCTGATTAATATGTTGGAGTGCTTGAATGACGGCGGGGTGTAATTGGTCATACAGTGCGGCAACTTTTTGATTGTTTCGATCAATGGCAAGTAAGTATTGTGTGAGGTCATTGCTGCCAACCGAGATAAAATCAACCAGTTTTAAGACCGCAGGTAACTGGTAGATGATGGATGGAACTTCTACCATGACGCCAATTTTAGGCATTTGAATGGTAAATCCTTCCTCTAATAATTCTTGGTGAGCGCGCTGAACCAGTGTAGTTGTAATAGTAATTTCATCAACTTCGGTGATCATTGGGAGCAGTATTTTAAGATTGTGGTATTTTTCACTGGCCCGTAACATGGCTCGAATTTGCGTTAAAAATAGATCTTGCTGATCGAGCATCATTCTGATGCCACGCCATCCTAGGGCTGGATTGTCTTCTTTAACATAGAAGTAGGGAAGTGATTTGTCCGCGCCAATGTCAAGTGTGCGTAAGGTGACGGTTTGATCGGGAAAGGCATGTAAAAACTGGTTGTAAATGATTCTTTGTTCCTCTTCGCTGGGGAATTTTTCACGAATCATAAAAGGAATTTCAGTGCGATAGAGGCCAATACCTTGCGCATTATTTTCAAGTGCAATATCTAAATCCGCCACAAGTCCGACATTGGCTTGTAACGTGATGGGCTTGTCATCCGCGGTAAAGCAAGGTAGTAAAACAGTGTCTTTTAATTGTGAAAGCATTTCTTCTTCACGTTTTAAAAGTCGTTGATATGCTTTTATTAGCCCTTTTCCTGGGGTAACATAAATTTTCCCAACATAGGCATCGACAATAATTTCTTTACCATCGAGGTAGCTGATTGGCAGTGATTGAACGCCAATCACAAAGGGAATGCCGATAGCACGTGCAAGAATTGCCACATGGGAGTTTTCTGTGCCTCGTTCAGAGACAATTGCTTTAAGTCTTCCTTTGGGTACATCTGCGAACATTGATGGTGTGATTTCTTGTGCCACAAGGATTGTGTTTGAGGGGTAATTCCGTTTGGCAGGTGTTTTTTTCTGTAATTGTAAAAGAATTCTTTTTGCAATATCCCGCAAGTCGCTGGCACGTTCTCGTAAATAGGGATCATCCATGTCCTGAAAAACAGCAACTTGCTTTTTCACCACTTTTTTAATTGCAGTCTGCACCCAGACATCGGATCCAATCTGTTCTATGATGGCATGATAAAATCGATTGCTCATGATGATTTGAGCATAGGCGGTAAATAGTGCGGATTCTTCTTTTGTGGCAAGTGATTCAATCGTTTTTGCCATTTCCATAAGGTCTTTTTTTACGATTTTAACGGCTTCCTTGAATTCTGTGACCTCGTCGTCACTTTGATTTTTTTTATCAGGAATGCTGTCAATATCAAAGATGTTATATCGTGCAATGGCTTTTCCAATGGTCGCTCCCGTTGTTAGGCCTTTACCATCAAATGAAACCATTTCATTTTTAGGGGCAGCGACTTCGATTTTTTCTTCAACTTCTTCCTTACCCAGTGCGGTTTCAAATGGCTCTGAAATATTGGTGCAAAGTGTTACAAGGGCGGCTTGTGTGCTTTCATTGATGGCATTTACTTTTGCCGTTTGAATAATGACAACGCCAATAACGGAGCTTTTATAAATAACGGGTACACCAAAGAAGGTATATAGTTTTTGTTTTGTGAAGGATTGTAGAATGGTATTTGGGCGGTTTTTATCTTTATATAAATTTTTAATGAGAAGCGCTTCTTTCCGTTTTACAATATTCCCCACGGCATCTGAATCAATATTGATGTGGATCAATCCACCCAGTAGCGGAGTCAATGTCGTGGCATCAAGGTTATAGATATTGTCTTTTTCAAGTGTAAAGATGCTGCAGGCATCAACATCGAGCTTTTTTTGGATACTGTGGCTGAGTTCTTTAACAATCTCTGGCAGGGTATTATGGGTGTTAAAAATATTAAGCTGTTGCTGCCATGAAGTCATTTATTTTCTCCATTCTTTATAGACTGGAAAAAATTGTTCTAACGCCTTACGATAAACTTGCTGCTTGAATGGAACCACATTGTCAACGGGGTGCCAGTAGTCTACCCAGCGCCAACGCTCAAATTCAGGTTTTCTCGTTGCTTGAAGATTGATGGCGGAATCCTCAGATTTTAGCTTAAGTAAAAACCATTTTTGTTTTTGTCCAATGCAAAGCGGAAAATTTCGACGAATTAGAAATCTTGGCAGGCGATATCGAAGCCACGTGCGTGTGCATGCCATAATTTCAACATCATGTGGTTTCAATCCAACCTCTTCATGTAATTCGCGGTACATTGCTTCAATTGGCGTTTCACCGGAGTTTAAGCCACCTTGTGCAAATTGCCATGAATGTTGTCTTATTCGTTTACCCCAAAATATTTTACCCTTCTTATTGACGATTACTATCGCAACATTCGCTCGATAGCCTTCATTATCAATCACACTTTATCCAAAGGTGTGTCCTATACTACCTTTAAGAGTAACTTAATTTTTAGGAAACTTCCTTGTAAATTATGATGAAATCACATATTTTTATGCATGTATTTTGATAAATACATGCTAGGATTTAGTTTGGATATATTTAGTCAACCTTGGAGAATAAGTCATTATGTCTGATACAAAGAAGTTTTTTGATTTAGTGGAAACACATTCTGTAGAATTTATTGACCTTAGATTTACGGATACGCATGGTAAGGAACAGCACCTTACTATGCCCGCGAGTGAACTGAATGAGGCCTTCTTTGAAGAGGGAAAAATGTTTGACGGCTCTTCTATTGAAGGTTGGAAAGGCATTAATGAGTCAGATATGGTGCTGATGCCTGATGCCTCAAATGCGATACTTGATCCATTCTTTGAAAGTCCCACATTAATTGTGCGTTGTGACATATTAGAGCCTGCGACTATGATGGGATATGGGCGTGACCCACGTTCTGTTGCAAAACGTGCCGAGGAATACTTGCGTTCAACAGGAATTGCAGATACTTGTTACTGTGGTCCAGAGCCTGAGTTCTTTATCTTTGATGATGTGCGTTGGGATGTGCGGATGCAAGGGTGTTCTTATGAGATTAATTCAGAAGAAGCAGCTTGGTCTTCAAATACAAAATACAAAGATGGAAATATGGGGCATCGTCCTGGTGTTAAGGGCGGATATTTCCCAGTTCCACCAGTTGATTCTTTACATGAAATTCGTGCCGAAATGTGCCATGTTTTGCAGGAGATTGGACAGCAAGTAGAAGTACATCATCATGAAGTGGGTACAGCTGGGCAATGTGAGATCGGTACAAAGTTTAACACACTCACCAATAAAGCTGATGAAGTGCAAGAAATGAAGTACGTGCTTCATAATGTTGCGCATGCCTATGGCAAAACATTGACCTTTATGCCAAAACCTGTGGTTGGCGATAATGGTTCAGGTATGCATGTTCACATGTCTTTATCTAAAGATGGTGTCAACCTTTTTGCCGGCGATGAATACGCCGGACTTTCAGAAGATGCCCTATTTTATATTGGTGGTATCATCAAACATGCGAAGGCGCTAAATGCATTTGCAAATGCTTCAACAAATAGCTACAAACGATTAGTTCCAGGCTATGAAGCACCAGTTTTACTTGCTTATTCGGCAAGAAACCGTTCAGCATCTATTCGTATTCCTTACACCACCAATGATAGAGGTCGTCGTATTGAAGTGCGATTTGGTGACCCAACGGCAAACCCATACTTGATGTTTGCAGCGATGCTGCTCGCAGGACTTGATGGGATTCAAAATAAAACGCATCCAGGCGATGCGATGGATAAAAATCTATATGACTTGCCTGCAGAAGAGCTGGAAGATATCCCAGCCGTTGCGACTTCATTTGAGGAAGCGCTTGCATCATTAGATAAGGATCGTGACTTTTTGAAAGTGGGTGGGGTGTTTTCAGATGATATGATTGATGCGTATATTGATTTAAAAATGGAGCAAATTCAGCGTTTGAATATGGCAACGCATCCTGTGGAATTTGATATGTACTATAGCTGCTAATTCACTTTTGCAAGCGGCGTCTTTTTCAGAATCTCTGCGTTGTTTAAAAGACTGCTGTGCTCATTTACAAATTGTAAACTGCGCGCCTTGATTTTCAGAAAAAAACTTGTTTGCAAAAGTGAATTAGAATTAAGGTAGTCTTTTTCCAAAAATATCTGTACCAATTCGCACCATAGTGCTACCTTCCTTGATAGCAGCCTCAAGGTCGCCACTCATTCCCATAGATAATGTGTCCATATTCAAGCTTAATTTTTGATTGAGTCGGTCAAAAATTATTTTTAGTCTCGCAAAATTTTGGCACTGAATTTCAAAATCTTGAGTTGCCTCAGGAATGCACATTAAGCCTCGAAGTTTTAGATTTGGCAGTGATCTGATCTTTTCTATGAGAGATTCTAAAATAGCTTCATTTTGTATGTCTACTCCTGCTTTGCTTGATTCTTGATTAATATTCATTTGTAGGCAAATATTGAGAGCTGATAATGACTTTAATCTTTGACGATTAAGGCGTTCAGCGACCTTGAACGTTGAGACTGTATGTGCCCACGCAAAGTTTTCAGCAATGAGTTTCGTTTTATTTGATTGAATAGCACCGATAAAATGCCAGGAAATATCATTAGGAAGTATCGCTATCTTTGAGAGAGCCTCTTGTAAGTAGTTTTCGCCAAAATCTCGAATTCCAATTTCATAAGCAATTTGTAGTGACTCAGCAGGTTTTGTTTTTGAGACGGCAAGTAACTGAACCTCATCAGGAGCTCGGTGGTGTTTTATGGCTAAGTCCTCTATTTTCTCAGAGATGGCTCGTAGGTTTTTTTCAATAAAGGTGCGTGTTTCCAGACTCATGCTAAACTTAGGATTGTATTGGTTAATATAAAGGTAAGTGTACATGGATATTACAGAAATTTTAACTTTTTGTGTGCAACAAGGTGCATCTGATTTGCATCTATCGGCAGGGCTTCCACCGCTTATTCGGATTGATGGAGATGTACGAAAGATAGATATGCCAACGCTCGAGCACAAGCAAGTTTTTGATTTGATTTATGATGTGATGAGTGACAAGCAGCGTAAAGAATATGAATCAAAGCTTGAAATTGATTTTTCTTTTGAAATTCCAGATTTTTCACGTTTTAGGGTCAATGCATTTAATCAAAATCGAGGTGCCGCAGCTGTTTTTAGAACGATTCCTTCAGATGTTCTGACGTTAGAACAAATCAAAGCACCTGAGCTTTTTAGGGAGTTAATCGAAAAACCAAAGGGGCTTATTTTGGTTACAGGACCAACGGGATCAGGGAAAAGTACCACCTTGGCTGCAATGTTGGATCATATAAATAAAAATCATTATGGACATTTATTGACGATAGAAGACCCTATTGAATTTGTGCATGAGAGTAAAAAGTGTCTCATTAATCAACGAGAAGTGCATCGGGACACCTTGAGCTTTGAGTCTTCATTGCGCTCAGCGTTGCGTGAAGATCCAGACTATATTCTCGTTGGGGAAATGCGAGATCTTGAAACTATTCGGCTGGCGTTGACGGCGGCTGAAACAGGGCATTTGGTCTTTGGAACATTACATACTACTTCTGCACCCAAAACGATTGACAGGATTGTAGATGTCTTTCCTGCCGCTGAGCAGGGAATGGTGCGGACGATGCTATCGGAATCATTGCAAGCGGTCATTTCTCAAACATTACTAAAGAAAATAGGTGGAGGGCGTGTGGCAGCGCACGAAATTATGATTGGAACGCCTGCAATACGCAATTTAATCCGAGAGAATAAAGTTGCACAAATGTACTCATCTTTGCAAACGGGGCAAAAGTACGGTATGCAGACCTTAGATCAAAATTTGGTGGCGCTCATTCGTTCTGGGCAAGTTGACATAACAGAAGCTAAAAAATATGCAACGGATAAGTCTGCGATGGGTTAATTGCCAGTAAAGGAAATCAATAAACAGAAACTTCTTGAAACTTTATAAGAAAGATAGAATAATAGCAAACGTTGGTTCGGTCCTCTCGCAATGATAGATTGTGAACTCCGTCAGATCCGGAAGGAAGCAGCGGTAGCGATTGATGCGTGTGCCGGGATGTGGCTGAATCAACCTCGAATTGTTAAATTTTCAAATTAATGTTTTCTTAAACGATGTCATTCTAAATATAATCCGTTACAATACCCACGCTACAAGTTGGTTAGGCAGTCGCTGTATGCACTTATTCTAGGATAGGTGTGTAAAGAGGAAAGTCCGGGCTCCATAGGGTAGAGTGCCAGGTAACGCCTGGGGGGCGAGAGCCTACGGCAAGTGCAACAGAGAGAAGACCGCCTGTTTTTAGGAGCTTCTTGAAAGCAGGTAAGGGTGAAAGGGTGCGGTAAGAGCGCACCGCGTTGGTGGTAACATCATACGGCAAGGTAAACCCCACTCGGAGCAAGACCAAATAGAACCGCATGAGTGTGTCCCGCATTGTGGTTGGGTAGGTTGCTTGAGCATTTGGGTGACCAAATGCCTAGAGGAATGACTGTCCACGACAGAACCCGGCTTATCGACTGACTTGTAGCACTTTTTTAGAGGTTCATGTATACTTTCTCATATGTTTTCTTTACGTAATATTCGGCTTATGTTTACAGGATTGATTGAAGATTTAGGAGAAGTCGAATCCCTAGAAAAAATAGGTGGAGATATACGACTTCTGATTAAGCCTGCAGCGATGAATATTTATCAAGTTCAGATGGGTGATAGTATTGCAATCAATGGGATTTGTTTAACGGTTGTTTCTATTGAGAATGGTATGCTTGGTTTTGATGCATCACAAGAAACGATCAAAAAAACTTCACTTGTTTCGTTGAAGAAAGGCTCTTTGGTGAACTTAGAACAAGCAATGGCAGTGGGTGATCGTTTGGGTGGGCACATGGTTTCAGGGCATGTGGATTCGACAACTTCTTTAATGAAAGTTGAAAAAGATGCGCGCTCAATGTGTTTGTATTATAGATTTCCAGATGGCTACGCACATTATATTGCCCAAAAAGGCTCCATCTGTATTGATGGGGTAAGCTTAACGGTTAATGAGGTGACGGATCAATATTTTACGGTCAATATTATCCCCCATACTTGGAAAAACACCGTTATGAAAACCTATCAAATAGGGCAATGTGTGAATATTGAAATTGATGTGATTGCGCGTTATCTCGAACGATTTTTGCAATGTGGCGCCAGTAAGGATTCAACAGCAAATCAAAATACATTAGGCTATAATGATCTGTTAAAGCTATAGCTAAAACGATCTCAAAGAGGAGTAGTGATGTCAGGTGAAAAAGTATTTGAGAAAACAAGTGGAAATATGAGAGAAAAGGCTGGGAATAAAGCCTTGGATAACTTGTCAGATAAAATAGTTATCGCTGAGAATTTGAATGGTATTTTTAAAATCACTTTAAATCGCCCCAAAGCATTGAACTGTCTCAACCCCCAGCTAATTGAAGAACTAACGGAAACCTTTAAGGAAGCTGCAGTAGATAAAAATATTCATGTGGTTATTTTACAAGGCTCGGGGCATAATTTTATGGCGGGCGGAGATATTCGATTTTTCAAGGGGCTTGTTGATGCGCCTGAAGGAATTAATGTTGAGTCACTGAATTGTATTGTTGCGAAAGCTCAAAATCTTGTGCGTGAAATTTATGATCTTAAAAAACCTGTCATCGCTTCAGTAGAAGGCGTGGTAGCGGGCTATGGTTTGAGTTTGGTTGCAGCTTGTGATTTTGCGATCGCCACAGATAAATGTGTTTTTACCACGGCGTATAGCAATATTGGATTGACGCCAGACGGAGGAGCAAGCTTTATACTGCCCCGTGTTTTAGGCTTAAAAAAAGCTAAAGAGCTGATGATGTTGGCAGATCAATTTGATTCAAATGAAGCGTTGGAAATAGGTTTATTGAATAAGGTAGTGCCTGCAGAGAGTCTTGTCCATCATGTGAATAAATTGGCTGTGCGCCTGCAACATAGTGCACGTCATGTGATGGGGAATATCAAACAATTGACTAATACTGCATTTGAACGGACACTTAGTGAGCAGCTAGAAGCCGAACGGTCTTCTTTTGTGGATTGTGTACAGAAAGAAGATTTTAAAATTGGAGTCAATGCATTCCTTAACAAAAAAATGCCTAAATATACAGGGCAATAAGGTAGAATCAACTCTGATTGGTGAGTTTATCCATGTTAAATTTTGCAATGAAAGGAATGCACCATATTCACTTTGTGGGAATAGGGGGTGCAGGGATGTCGGGTATTGCCGAAGTCATGCATACGCTAGGATTTCAAGTTTCAGGGTCAGACTTGCGGGTTTCTGAGAGCACAGCACGTCTTAAAAGCCTCGGTATAACCATTCATATCGGGCATTGTGCATCGAATATTAGTCTGGGAAACCGCGAGATAGCTGTTGCTAAAAAGGTGGATCTGTTGGTTTTATCTACCGCCGTGAAGGCTGGTAATGTTGAGTTGGAAGCGGCTAAATTAGCCATGATTCCCATGATTTCTAGAGCTGAAATGCTGGCAGAACTGATGCGTTTTCGTTATGGTATTGCCGTTTCAGGAACGCATGGAAAGACAACCGTCACCAGTATGCTTGCGTTTATTTTTTCTCATGCCGGGCTTGATCCAACTTATGTGATTGGTGGGAAGGTGAATAGCTTTACGCATCATGCCCAGCTTGGGAAAGGAAAATATTTTATTGCTGAGGCCGATGAAAGTGACGCGTCATTTTTACGGTTATCGCCAATGGCTGCAATTATCAGCAGTATTGATGAAGATCATATGCAAACCTATGGGAATGACCCTGATAGATTGAAAAAAGCATTTGTTGAATTTGGTTTGGGGCTTCCTTTTTATGGATTGCTGGTAGGTTGTGTTGATGATCCTATTGTATTAGAGGTGATGGAGTCTGTCGGGCGAAAAACTTTTGGGTATGGATTCTCTGAAAAAGCAGATTATCAGGCAAAAAAATATTTGATCAAAGACGGCGTGAGTTCGTTTATTGTCGATTTTAAAGGTGATGAAAATCATGCTTTTCTTTTGCCATTGCCTGGGAAATATAATGTTCAAAATGCCTTGGCTGCCATTGCGGTCTCACACCAGTTAGGTATAACCATGGAGAAAATTGCCGAGGCACTTGTCAAATTTCCTGGAATTGCTCGGCGGTTTGATCTTTATAAAGACCTTTGTTTTGAGGGTGTTTACATCGATTTGATTGATGATTATGGGCATCATCCTGTTGAGATTATAGCGATGATGGAATCGGTGAGGGCACTTTATCCAGAGCGACGCATTATACACGTGTTTCAGCCGCATCGTTATACGCGCACAAGAGACCTTTTCGATGACCTAGTTGTTTCACTTAGCCATGCCGATCAGTTAATTCTATTGGATACCTATCCTGCGGGCGAATCGTTAATTGTAGGTGCAACGTCAACAGACCTAGCAAAATTACTTAATGATAAGAATGTTGTGGTTTATGGGGTTGCAGATGCCTCAGAGTCCTATCAATTGCTAAGGGAAATCATTAAGTCTGGAGATATTGTGCTGGTGCAAGGTGCGGGAGATATTGCAGGCTTGGCTTCTAAGCTTGTTTTAAAATAAAGAAATAAACAATGCCACGGCAAAAAGAATAAGAACAGTTCCAAATACTTTTTCAAGAATGTGGCTGTAGTCCATAAAAAATTGTCGTATTACCTTATGTCCAATGATGGTGGTTATCATAAAAAACCAAAGCATGGTGGTAATAATAATGACTACAATAACGGCAATATGATAACCCAAGCTATGATAGTCTTGCATGAAAAGCGGTAAAATACTCAGGAAGAAAACAATGACTTTCGGGTTGGATAAGTTTGTCAGTAACCCTGTTATCCATGCTTGTTTTTTACTGCTGCGTTTGCCCTGTGTCATTTCTTTGTCGGTTAGATGTTGTTTTGAAGTAAAGCACTTATAGCTCATATAAAGCAAAAAACACGCGCCAAGAACCGAAACAATATCAAGCCCCCAATGGTGATCTTTGCCAATGAGGCTAAGTCCAAAGACGGCTATAGCAGAAAATAACAGCACACCAGTAGTAATGCCTAAGGAGCATAGATACCCCACTAAGCGCCCATGTTTTAGGGTATTACGAACCACGATTAGAAAATCAGGACCAGGAAGTGAAACCGCAATAAGCTGCACAATAAAAAGCGTTAATAATGAAAGTAGCACAGGTTGTCTTTAATACTTAAAAATCATGGGAAAACCATAGTAATAGAAAGGCGTGCAAGAATAAATGATTTTATACTCGGTAGGAATTAATCTTTAAATTAATCCGCTTTTGTAAAGACGACTTTTCCGCGATTTTCAGCGATAAGCTTGGGTTTTGGGTTAAGCGAAGATTTCATTGCTTGATAAGTTCCTGCACTCATGAAGACAAATAGAGAGGAGTCATGTTTCCACATGGTTTGAAAGTCTGCCTTGTCAATGTATAACTCAGGCCATTTTCCATTATGAGTGGATTGATGTTGTGTAATACCAAACCTAAATTCACGCGCCCAGTTATCGCTTTTGAGTAAAACTGGATTATGCCAGTCATACACGATGTAGACATATTTCTGGAGCAATAATGGAATATCCTCGGCGTACCCTTCATAGCTAACGATTTTGCTGTCAGGCTTAAGTAGCGGTAAGACTTGATTAGTCAGAGGTGCGGAGCTTTTTTTATCAAAAGCAGGAACAGATACAATAACGGCCACATTAAATATTGCCATGGTCACCATGACGGAGACAATAGCTTTGAGTGTTTTGCCAAGCTTTAGGTTTCCATAGGCATAGATTGCGCCGAGGATCATCACGATACCCGCTGGAATGAAAGCAGGGTAGAGCTCGCCAACTGGAATTTTATGTTGTGCTGCGGGAAAGATAAAAAGTGCTAATCCCATGGAAAACAGAATAAAACACGTCAATGCAAAGGTAATATGGAAACCTTTGGTGATCCCTTTTCGAATAATAGTGTCTAATGCCTTAGCAACCAATAAGGTTAAAGGTGGCACAACAGGGATAATATAGCCCACAATTTTAGAGGCTGGGATTGAGAAGAATATAAATATAGCCACCACCCATATTAGGATGAATAAAGTAATGGGATCTTTGTTTCTATTTACCCAAAGTAGTTTTGCGCCTTTGTTCAAACGGCAGAGCATCATAATGCTCCAAGGTAAGACAGCAACAAGCATTACTACAAAGTAGAACCATAGACCGAAGGCGTTATTGAATCCTGTTCCCACAAAACGATCAAATTGCTGATAATAAAAATAATAGTAGAGAAAATCTGGGTTTTGCAGTTGCGTGGCATAAATCCACGGAACGGTTAAGGCCAAAAAGATCACAATCCCTTCAGGTAGATGCAATTCTAGGATAGTGCGCCAGCGCCAAAGCAGAATAATCCAAAGGCCTACCACCATGGCGGGGAATGCAAAGCCCATTAATCCCTTTGTTAATGAGGCAAATGCAGCAATAAGATAGGCGGCATAAAGGATCCAGCGACGATGTTTGGACTTCCACGGATATTGAAGCCCTAGAATAAACAAGAAGGCGCTGATCCAGAGAAAATTTGCTACTTCCAAATCCATGTTGGCATAGTGTGCTGATAAGAAATAAAGTGGGCTGGTTGCTAAAACACCCGCAGCTAATAAGCCAGTGCGACGATTATAAAATTTACGTCCAAATAAATACATGATGACAATACCAACAATGCCAAAGACCGCCATTGGCAGTCGGATTGCCCAAGTATTCACACCAAAAAGCTTCATGCTCGTGGCTTCCATCCAATAATACATAATAGGCTTATCTAAAAATGGTACGCCGTTAATCGTCGGTGTTGTCCAGTTTCCAGAATCAAGCATTTCACGTGCTATTTCAGGATAACGCCCTTCATCTGGGATACTGAGGTGGCGAGTACCTAAGAAAAGGAGGAAGTAAATCGTGCTAAAAATCGTGAGTAAAAAAACATCCACCCAAAGTTGTGAAAGTGATTTATCTTGCGAGAGGGTTGTATTCATTTACACTACTAATAATGATGACGGAAGAATGCTGCTAATGGTAACAGAGTGTATGGATAAGTTCAAAAGTAAAAAAAAGTCTCATAATCAAAGAATTAAAAATATTGTTGTTTGTGCCGATGATTTTGGGCAAACTCCAGCAGTTTCTGAGGGTATTATACAGTTGCTTGTGGCGGGCAGGATCAATGCAACCAGTTGTTTGGTGAATTCAGGTTATTGGAGCGACTCTGCTGTAGAACTTAAGTGTATTTATAAAGAATCTATGCAAATAGGTCTGCATTTGAACCTTACTGAAGGCGAACCATTAACGGATATTTCTAGTTTGCGACGTAATGGGTTGTTTGTAGGGTTGAATCCTCTACTTATCAAAGCCTTTAGTTTTCAGCTTAAAAAAGAAGAAATCTATCAAGAGTTAAAAGCACAATTGGAGCAGTTTATGACCGTGTGGGGGCAAAAACCTGATTTTCTAGATGGACATCAACATATTCATCATTTGCCTGTTGTAAGAGAAGTTGTACTAGACTTGTATCGTAAATTTGATTTGAGTGAGCATAAAACTTATGTACGCTCGGTTGTCAATATGGTGGGTGTGACTGGACTAAAATCTAAAATTATTGTTGCAACGGGCGCAAAAAAAATGGAAAGATTACTCGGCAAACATGTTATTCCGCACAACACAACGTTTTCAGGCGCTTATGATTTTGCAGAGAATAGTGATTTTGCAGAGGTGTTTGGAGAGGCTTTAGAAGGTATTACGGATGGTGGTTTGATTATGTGCCATCCTGGTGTGGACTCGAGTGCGTATCCTGATGTTTTGGCGAAAAGCCGTCCGAAAGAATTGGCTTATTTTTTGTCAGATGGCTTCACCCAGAAAATGAGTCAGTGTAATGTGGTTTTAAGATAAGCCCATCAAAGAATACGAGTATCTAACTTTATGAGGAAATATATGCTAACCCAAGATCAAGCGCTAACACAGAAGTGTACGAAGTATTTTATTATTTTTTGCTTTGTGCATATTTTATTTTGGACGGTAGTTCCTTATGTAACCCTAGGTGCATTGCCTTTTGATACAGCGGAGTCCATTGCCTGGGGTAATCAGTGGATGTTGGGGTATAATAAGCACCCGCCTTTAGCTGCATGGGTGACGACGATTGCTTTTAACCTTGGCGGTGACTTTGGCGTGTATTTGCTGGCACAATTGGCGATTATTATCTGTTTTATTGCCATATGGCGCTTATCATTAAGATATTTCTCAGCGCCTTTGGCATTACTCAGTGTCGTGTTATTGGAAGGAAACCTCTCCTTTACTTTGGTGTCACCGAATTTTAATCCTACTGCAATCATGGTGCCTTTATGGGCATTAATGTTTCTCACATTTTATCATGCATTGAAAAGCCAAAAAATATCGACTTGGCTTTGGTTGGGGTTTTTGGCGGGGTTAAACGTTCTGGCTAAGTATCAAGTTGTGATTTTATTTGTACCAATGTTATTTATCATGCTCTATACCACTGAAGGACGGATCAGTTTTCGTAAGCTGGGAATGTACTTAGGTCTTTTACTTTCGGTTATTGTGGTCGCTCCACATTTTATATATTCCTATACCCAAGGTTTTCCTGAAATACACTATGCAATGGGCAGTACATTTGATCGAGATTCGTTTATGAATCACTTTTTAAAGCCACTTAACATGACGATAAATCAATTAGGAACAATTGCTGGAATATTGGTTATAGGATTGCCTTTGATGTTGGCAAAGACTCGTGCAAAAGTAGAGTTGGCCTCGTTTGATCGCACCTATCTGTTTGTCATGGCATTAGGTCCTTTTGTTGCCACTATTTTACTTTCAGCTATTTCAGGAAGTAATCTTGGGAATAATTGGTTTGTTCCTTACTTTTCAATGCTGGGGATGGTTGTTATTTACCTGTCCAGACCAGTATTGACGCGTAAGAATGTTAGAGCGGTTTGTATTTTGTTGTGTATTGCTTTCTTTGGCCTTTTAATTGGGCGATTTGGCGCGGTAGCTTCTCAGCCTTATTTTACACAGAACCCAAGCTCCAAAGCCTATTTCCCAGGGAAGGCTATTTCTTTAAAGGCAACAGATATCTGGCATCAGCATTATCATGATAAGCTTTCCTATGTAGCAGGTGACCACTATATAACAGCCTTTATCAATGTGGACTCTCGGGATCATCCAGTTCCTTTGATGGGGTGGCTAGAAAGTGAAAGCCCTTGGATCAATATGAAAGAAATGCGTCGCAAAGGTGCAATGTTTGTGTGGTATGCGAAGAATAAATACAATGTTATGTTTAGCGATGTTAACTCAGACAAGATGCCTGAAAAGGTTCAAAAAGAATTTCCAAGGGCAGAATATTTGGGCGTCTATGATTTTAAAATAGCCGTGCTTTTTGGAAATTACGCACCAATCCGAATTGGAATGGCCATATTGCCTCCTGAAAAATAACTTTCATAAATTGCTGTTCATTCCTATACTTGGGTATCTAGGACAAGCGAGTTAAGTATGTCTACTTTAAGTGCCATTATTATTACCTTGAACGAAGAAAGAAACATTGGACGATGCTTGGAATCAGTAAAATGGGCAGATGAAATCATTGTGGTAGATTCAGGCAGCACGGACAAAACCATTGAAATTGCAGAGTCTCTTATGGAGCGAAAGTTTATCATCAAGAGTGGTTGGGCTTT
>Ga0302132_10000124_pt1 | contig 38416 bp, 28 predicted proteins | sample CB9_321_MG_FD_203113 | JGI IMG/M metagenome (GOLD analysis project Ga0302132, IMG submission 203113) | Marine microbial communities from Western Arctic Ocean, Canada - CB9_32.1 | ecosystem: Environmental > Aquatic > Marine > Oceanic | place: Canada: Western Arctic Ocean | collected 2017-09-19
ATAATCGCGAAGGCTGGAACAATAATGTCAGGTTGAGGCGCGTCGTCTTTAAAGTGGTTATCCGTGAGGACCAATTGTGCGCCGGGTTCGAGGGCTCCGAGAATGTCGAGCCCGAAATCCTTTCCGGAAAAAAATGTGGAGAGTGTGGTGTCAGCTTGGGCGATACCCTCATTCACATCATCATCATAGAGGTCCGGTGCTAGCAGCCACCACGGTGAAAAATCGCGAAACATTGAAATGCTGGCGATCGTATCCACAGGTAGCAGCAAGTTTGGCGCTGAACCTTGGGCGTCTTGTCCGAAAAAGTATTTCCGCGATTCCGGGATCCACTCGGCATCGTGGGCCGTTGTGAAATCCAGCTTTAAATGTTGATGGTCAAAATCAATGGCTGCTGTTATGTAAGGTGATTTGGCGAGTTGATTGACAAGTCCGCCTGCTAGCAGTTCGAGCAGCATGTTTTGTCGCATGGCTTGGTCTAGTTGGTCGAGCCCGTTGTTTTGCTGTAGTAACTTTGCATCTGCCCAAAACCATGCCGTGTGTTCCTGCGGCTTGGAAATCACCGTGGCTTCTTGATAATTTTTGTTGGAGGCAAAAGTGGGATGCGTTTTCGGATCGATAAGTTGGTCGAGTACAAATCGACCGAGGTCACGCGAATTGGTGACGACGAGCGTGCCCGCTTTCTTTGCAAAACGGATTTCTTGAATTTGGTAGCCGATAATGCCCTCGCGATACTCACCTTTTTTAATAGGATTACCGCTCAAGAGCGCTACAGGTTCTAGAAAGTTGAGCACAGCATCGAAGACTTTATCGAGTACAACTTCGTCGCCGCGGAGAATCAACAATACACCTTCAGATGGTGGGTCGAATGCTAGATGTACTCCGCCTGAGGTCGCCTGTTTAATGGCGTCACCCCATGGCAAACCAGTGATGTCTTGGATTTTGTTTTGCAGCGTCTCGAGTTGCGCTCGTTGGGCGTCTGGTAAGAGTTCGTCATAGAGCCCAGTATCATACGCGGAGTTGATGCCGGGGTGGGTTAGGATTTGCTGGAGAATCTCTCCGGGCTCTTGGATTTGGAGCACTGCAGCTGTGGACTCAGGCAACAGATCGTGGAAATTGGATTGAGCTGAGATCGCCGTGGGCGCGACAATTAGACAGCAGACGGCGAACAGGCGTGCATAGGACATAATTGAGTGACCTTGGAGACGAAGTTGATACATTATTTATTGTATCGCAATTATTTTACAGGGGGTGCAAGCTTTTGGCGTTTGTCGGCGAACGAACCTCAGAGCTACTGAGAGATTTCGGGAGCTGTAAAGAATGCAGAGCTTTGAAGCGTGCCGACGCCGACGGGATTTACGAGTAAGTAATCGTTGAAGTCGTAAGCAATGGAATAGTGATCGTCGAGCGAGATTTTGGCTCTGTTGGATTCAAGTGTAAGGTCTAGGCGGTAAGCAGTACTGTTGTCTAACGACAATTCCTGGGATTTCAATTCGATTAGTACACCGTCACGATACTGCCCAATCAATAGGTCTCCGGCCCCAACACGTATGCCGGCGACTTTAAATGAATCGACGTTTTGATAATCGAAAACAATAAAACCGTTTGCGGCCATCCCGGGAATTTGCGGAATGGTGATCGTTGTGGAAATTGTTGAATTGAGACTATTGAGTTGTGTAGCCGAGAGATTAATAGATGGGGCCGTTAAGCTGGGCTGGACTTCAAGCAGGGAATCAATCGGGTTACTTGTCCAGCGAGCTGGCGAGAGTGCAGTGTTATGTTGAATGCTCTTAATGCCTCGGCGTTTGTTATCGTTGTAGGAGTCGGGCTCGAGTACTCGCAGGTCGTAAAAGAACGGCTGTGCCGTCGGTGCGTACACTCCGACTTGACCTCGATTAAGAGGTGCATCAAACGAGTATTTGTTAACCCGCTTCCCCGCTCCGTTCAAGTACATCGTATTGCCACGAATTTTGACAATTACGTGAGTACCGTTGGCTAGATTCATATGTTTAATGTTGTGGCGATATACATGTCTTTCGCCGTTGATGACTTCACCGGTTAACCATTTTGTGGTTGTATTATCAAAGAATTTATTGCCAACCCATTTCCAAAGTGAAAAGCCAGATGTTCCTTTTTCCGCGTACTCTAGTCCAGCGAATTTATAGTTAAGAGCATCTACGTAATCAAAGACGATTAACTCGGGTTCGTAGTCATGTTTTGTTGGATTAGTGAGTTGTATTCTGATATCGAAGTCTTCAGGCAACTCGTCCGTAAAGTGGACGAGCGTGAAATTACTGACGTCGATGGTGTTGGCATGAGCAATGTCTCCGGTAGGATTTTGAAACAAGCTGTGGCCTTCTATCCGCAGCCCTTTTTGAGACAGTGAGTCGGGGTTTTCAAGGTAGTCGGAGTATACGAGGCGGCTTTCCATCGGGAACGAAATGCCGGCGTTGACGTTGAGAGTATGCGACTGACTTTCACCGGAAGCTAACAAAATCTCCACCTCAACCTTGTCTGGTCCCCAATGGTGGTTGCCGGAGATGTATACGAGTTGATTATTCTCGATAAGAATATTTCCTGTTTCGGCTGTCGCACTTAGAAAGGCGGTTTCGGCTGGAAAATCGGTTTCCAGTATAACTTGTTCATGAACGGGGACATGGATGCTACCTTGGGTATCAGCAACATCGACAGCATTGAATTCAAGGATTTCAAGACCTTGGAAATGGGATCCACGGCGATGTCCTTTAAGCCCAACAAGCCCGCCAGTAACATCGGATTCAAATTGATATGAAATGTATTGGCTTTGGTTGACGACCAATCTGGTTTTGGGGCCGTCGATGACAAGTTGCAGGTCAAAGGAATACGGATCGGGCTTGATGATATTTAGACGCCGCAAGTGCAACGTTCGCCCATTGTAAACTTCGCCTATCGTAATCGTTTGCTGGCCTGCAATGACTCCAGCAAACCGATAATTGTCTTTGTCCTTCAAATCGAACACGATGTAACCGCCGCCGTTAGCCCGCTGGTTGTCGGGGTTAGCAACGAGGGTGGTTGCGATGCTGAAATGAGTGGGAGGAGCACTTATTCCGATGGTTTCCAGTCCAGTGAGTCGGTGGAGTGAAATGTCCGAGTCCGGGACGTTTATGGTTTCCGTTTTTCCCTGAAGAACGTTGAATCCGTATTGGCTACCACTGAGGACTTGGAGGGACAATGGTAGTGGCGCGGTGATTGCAATTTCCAGTTGCTCGGTTGAACGGCGTCCAAATTGATCGGCAACCGAGTAAGAAATAATCTTGGTGCCAATGGAACTGCCGTCAGTGGTGAGCTGGATTTGGTCGTCAACAATTGTCGCTGTGCCACCTGCAAAAACGGCATCGGTCCACACCAGTTGTGCATCGATGGATTGAGCAATTTGATCGTTTGCCAGAACATCCACGATTGCCGATGAATTGGGTTTGATTTTGAAAGAGTCAGTGTGGGGAATGATCTCTGGATAGTAATCCATCAGAGTAACATTCTGAAATTGAGTTGGTGCTTTTCGTAATGCACCTAGGCCAGGGGGGTTGTTCCGATTGATGCTGGGGAAGAGATGATTTAATTTGATGTCATCATCGGCGACAAGTTGCAGTTGATTATCATTGATGTGGATTTGGACGTGGTAGCTGCGATCGCGATTGATGGCTTCTTTTAGCTGTTGATGGATACGGGTTTTGCCGTTGATGCGTTCTCCAATTAACCACCGGTTACGGGCTGCATCAAAGCCGGCAAACTTGAAATTGCGGTCGTCAAGATAATCTATTGTTAGGATCCCTGAGATGGGAAAGGTGCGAGATTGGCAACGCGGTGATACGGTGCTTTGCACGGTGGTCAGAATATCCGCAGATAGACTGAACTGGGAAGGCAATGCCGATGGTGTATTGATGAGGCCAACTCGTGGTATTTGTTTTCTGGCACCTGCGAGCACCTCGCCAACTTGGACCGTGTTCTTAAAAGCAGTAATTTGACTGGGAATAATTGGCTCACCAAAATCTCGGCCGCAGATACCATAAGCAAGCAATCGCCGATCTTCAAGTTTTTCCCCAACTTGAAGTCGTCGTTGATTGTGATGTCGCTGTTTGTTCGCCATAGGATTTATATCTCGAAAAGTGTAACAAACACTGGAAATACAGGCGATAGGTATGTTATTTAAAGGTGTAGAGGGTGTATTTTTTCGGGTGTCACTCGATGGCTAGAAGACGTTAGAATACGGACATGAAGATCCTACCGTACAAGTTGGTGTGTTTCGCTGTGCTCTTGTTAATCTCTTGGCAGGCGACCCCGCCTGTTGCGGCTCAGCCTTCACTGATAGACCATGAATTTCCGCTGGACACGGTGACAGTGAATGAGAAGCGGGCTCGAGTGTTTATCGTACACGGCACGTTTGACGGGAATGCAAATTGGCCGTTGATTGTAGCCGGAAAAACCAGTTTTGCTTCCGAAGTGAAACGAGCCTTACCGGCGGGGTCGACAGTTCACCAATTTTTATGGAGTGGTAAGAACAATCACGAGGCGCGAAAAACAGCCGCTAAGTTTTTGGCGAGTGAAATTAGTGAGTATTCATCCCAAGGTGAGAATATAGCGATAATCGGCCACAGCCATGGAGGTAACGTAGCATTGCTTGCGGCGTCTCAGTTAAAAGACCCTATTAATACCGTTATTTGTCTCTCAACGCCGCATTTGTATCTAGTGCTAGAAGACGCTGAAAACAAGGAAGTGGAATTGCCGGTGTATTGTCCACCAGCAAATCAAAAACTAATTAGGCAGATCGTTACTTTGTCACCTTCGTCGGATAACGTACCTGGATTTTGGGCTGAAATAAACGGTATCAATGATGATGAAGGTTTGGCGATGACGAGGCCCTGGCGTAAAGCACAACAACTCATCTTGCCGAATGTTAGTGGTCCCTTTCAAGATTTGGCGGAGAGGATTGGACTTAGCGATGAAGTTGTAAACCTAGAGTCGCGAGATCACTTGTCGGTCACGCCATACAATTTTAAATATCGTTGTGACGTGGAGGGAATCAAAAAAGCACATCGTGTCGTTCACTCTGCTCGTATGGGGTACATCCTCGGAAGTGTCATTCAACATGGCATGTCTAAGCCGGTGGCCCAATATTTGTCGACGATTTATCAGTTTGAAAAAACGGACGATGGTTCGATAACGGATTCTGACTTGATCGCGAGCAGTCGCGCTAAATACTATGAGGGGTTTGACCGACCAAGGTATGGAGTGGCGTTAAGAATGAAAGAAGTCAAGATCGTCGCTCTGGAGAATGTGCCCGCTTTGGGTGAACGAGAACCGGATCTTTATTTCAGAATAAAAAACGCTGAAGGTAAACAGTTGTTTGAGTCGAGTGAGGCGGATGATGGGTTAGAAGCATTGTGGGTCGCCAAAGATTTGACGAAGCTGTTGCCGGGAATTGCCCGTGGCTGGATCGAAGTCTGGGACGATGACTTTAACGGCGATGACCCTGTTGGACAGCCAGTCGAGTTTCGGCTCGAATTTGGTTTGGATGCCTACGAGATTACAACTGTGGTAACGCATCCCGAATTTACGGCGACGATTACGTGGCAGAAATTGCACGAATGAACCCAACTGCCAATGTGCGGTGGGAATCTGGTTCAATCAAGATTGCTATGACATTAGATATTTATGGATGGTTTCGGAATCGAGCTGTACAGGGAAATTGGCAAGTCGCTCGAGATTGATTTTGTTGATAAGTGCCTCTAATTGCTGAGCTTCAGTCACGCCTACTTGCGATAGCTTCGTGGGACAATCTAATGATTCAATGAATTGGCGTATTTTCGCCGGGGCGTCGTTGGGAGAGTCGCAATCTAACTGGGTTGCAATGTTGGTGAGCACATCATGTACGTGTTCGCTGCCGCGAGGATCGATACAATGCGTGGTTAGACGATCGAGGATTGCTTGAAAAAATCCGGCGATCGTCAACGCGACCGCTCGGCCGTGTGGCACCGCATAGCTGGAGGTAATGCCGTAAGAAATAGCATGCGGCGCTGTTGTCTTGGAGATGTTGATGGCTTGGCCAGAATGGAAGGCCGCTTGTGACATTGCGTGGCGAGATTGTGGCGTGGGCTGATGTACCGCACTATGCAAATGATTCCACGCGAGGGTGATTGCTTGTTGAGCATACTCCCTAGATTCAGCGGTGGATTGGACGCTCCAGATCGACTCGATTCCTTGACAAAAAGCATCTAATCCTGTGTTGGCTGTTAAGGCCGCCGGCATGGTTGCTGTGAGTGTCGGGTCGAGGACGATTTGAGGCGGTCGGATTCGTGGGTCAGCAACGGAATGTTTTTCACCATCGACATAGATAACGGCGAATTGAGTGGTTTCGCTGCCAGTGCCGGAGGTCGTTGCAATGGCAACAAGCGGGGTTGGGTCCAATGTGTCCGTTGGAGGTGAGAGGATTAACTGTCGACTGGGGACCGTTTGTTGTCCATAGAAGCTGATGAGTTTTCCTAGGTCTATAGCAGTTCCACCGCCGATGGCAATTACGAGATCAGGTTTGCATGACCGGTATTTATCGATTCCGTTTTCTAGTTCATCCAGAGTGGGATTTGGAGTAAATTGGCTCCAGTGATGGACGGTGAGAGTCTTGAGGAGAGGCTCCATTGCTGCCTGGGCGCCTGAGTGTTGATAAGCAGCTTTATCAACCACAAGTAGAATAACGTTTATCGTAGGTTCTGAAAGCAGTTCTTGCAGATCACTGATTTGGCGGTGGATGACTTGTGGCATGATGAGAAACTTGTTGAGTGAAATAATGGACTACAATAGTTTGTGTGTGAACGGCAAGTTCTTCTATGGTATCAGAATCGATGAAACAAGAATTAGTAGCTGATAACGAGCGGATGCGATTTTGGCAACGATGCATGTTGCTATTAACGATGATGTGTTATTTGTTTTACTACACCGGTCGGCAAACGTTTGGCTTTGCCATGCCGGGAATTGAAGCGGAGCTAGAAATAGATAAAGAGACGTTGGGGTGGATCAGTACCGCACTACTGTGGTCGTATGCGATCGGCCAAGCGATCAATGGCAATTTAGCGGACAAGTTTGGTGGCCGCCGGATGATGAGTGCCGGCGCGATACTGTCGACCCTGTTGAACTGGGTGACAAGCTTTGGAACTAGTTTTGTTAGCCTGATTATTCCATGGGGGATTAATGGATATGCCCAATCGATGGGTTGGGCGCCTGGGAGTCGAGTCATTTCGAATTGGTGGGCCGCAGAGTCTCGCGGCAAGGCATATGGGTTTTATGTGTTTGCCGCTGGCTTGTCTTCTGTACTGACGTTTGTAAGCTCCATGTTGATTTTGCAGATGGGATTTGATTGGCGGTGGATTTTTCGACTACCGGTGATCGCGTTACTACTTGCGGGGGTTTTGTACTATCTGCTGGCGCGAGATCGCCCTCAAGAACTTGGTTTACTACCGCCCGAAGACGAGCAGCGGCCAGATAGCGATGAGATTACAGTCGAAACTAAGCTCTCTTCGTGGCAGCGTTATCGCAATGTTTTGGGCAATAAGCGATTTTTGTTAGCTGCTATCGCGATTGGATTTCAAAATACCGCTCGGTATGGATTGCTGATTTGGGTGCCGGTTCATTTTTTAGGTGAGGACTGGAAAAATTCAGATGACAAATGGATAAGCGTGGCCCTCCCCGTTGGAATGGCTTTAGGTGCTATTGCAAGTGGTTGGATTTCAGATAATGTGTTTCGCTCGAATCGCTCCAAGGTTATTATCCTGTTCATGACCTTGGCTGCTGCTTGTTCGGTGGTGATGTATTTTCTACCGCGAGGAAGCTGGTTGGGAATTGTCGTGTTGTTTTTCACAGGGTTCTTTGCGTATGGCCCTCAAGCTTCGTTTTGGGCGTTGTGCCCAGATATGTTAGGCGTGGAAAATGTAGGTACAGGTACCGGTGTGATGAATTGTTTTGCCTATGGTTTCGCGGGCCTCGGCGAACCATTAATTGGCCGCCTGATGGATACCTATGACGAAACTTCATTGGTTTTCGTGGTGGTGGCAATAAGCTGTATGGCGAGTGCTGTGATGGCGGTCGGGATTCGCCGTTGAGGTGTTTGCCAAGGGTCGCTAGAATTTGGGTCGTGTCCGCCGCAGGCGGATTCGTCGCTGATTGGTCGTACTAGCTGAGGTTTTGGAAATGTGGATGACGGCAGCGCTCAGTTTCAAGGAAGGCGTTCTTTGTTGTGAGTGAACAATCTACCGATCGAGCTGTTGTGCTCATTACCGATCTACATCGCCGGATTACCGGCGTGAGTGCAACCATACGAAATTTGGTTCCGCTGCAAAGCGAACAGCAAAACGTAAAATTGTGGTCGCGCTTACCGTTTGCAGAAAATCCGCGATTGAATGGTTGGCAAGTCTATAAGTTGCTCAGACGCCGGCCAACGAATCGCAAGTTCCATATCTGGCACGCTCGGCGAAATAATGAAATGTTGTGGGCTCTATTTTTTAAAGCGATTTTGAGATGCCCGTTGAAAATTGTCTTTACGAGTGCTGCTATTCGGCGGCATTCGATGTGGCCGCGTTGGTTGATCTCGAAAATGGATGCCGTGATTGCCACAAGTCCCGCTGCTGCCGAATTAGTTGAACCAGTCGTTGCGGTTGTGGGACACGGAGTAGATGTGAAGAGGTTTGCTGCGGTGGGGACACGTACAGCGGCGTTGGCAAAACTGGACGTAGTATTTGAAAAAGCGATCGGTCAGTTCGGTCGAGTCCGACCGGAAAAGGGCAGCGATATTTTTGTGCAAGCAATGATTGACTTGTTGCCAGATTACCCGGAGTTTGGCGCGGTGCTAGTTGGAAAAGTGACGTCGAAGTTTGAAAAGTTTAGCGAGCAACTACAGAAAAAAGTGCGCGATGCGGGATTACAAGACAGGATTGTGTGGTTTGGAGAAGTCCCTTTTAGTGAAGTGCCGGCGATGTACAATGCGATGAGTATTGTTGTGGCCCCCTCACGGTACGAAGGGTTCGGGTTAACTCCAATTGAAGCGATGGCAAGTGGTGCACCAGTGATAGCGGCCGATACAGGAGCTTATCGACAAATGATCGATCCGGGCGTGACAGGCGCGATTTTCCCTGTTGAGAGCGACAAGCTTTTTAAAGAATATTTAAATGAATTCATGGGCGATCCAGAGCGATTGTTGGACATGGGAACGGCCTGCCAGGCCAAAGTGCAAGATGAGTTTTCGATTGTAAAAGAAGCAGCAGCGATCAATGAAGTATATGAGAGTATTTGGGGCCACGCATGAGCATGCCACAAATCGCGTGAACAATGATTAATTGAAAACTGCTGGTAACGAGTGGTTTGGTAGGGAAAGCAGACTCGCAAAAATATGTTGATTTCACATACACATCGATTCTTATTTGTACACGTTCCCAAGACAGCTGGGTCCAGTGTCACTGAGGCGCTGCAGCCCTTTTGTGACCAGCCCGAGAAGGTGTGGTTCAATCGGATGTTGTCGTCTGTGGGTTTAAATGTGAACTGGTTTGGACCCGTTGCCTGGCGGCGCGGACGGAAACATACGACCGTGGGCCAGATGCAAAGAATGTACCCGACAAATTTGTTCCAAACATACTACAAATTTGCCTTTGTGCGCAATCCCTGGGATCTAATGGTCTCTTATTATCACTTTATTCAATCGCGCAGCGAGCATCATCGCAGTGCCAAGGTTCAAGCGCTAGATAGTTTTGAAGAGTATCTCGCCTATGAAATTAAGCGAGATAAAATCAGCCAGACTCGATTTTTGATGGACGCTAATGGTGAATTGCTAGTCGATTATGTGGGTTGCTTTGAGAGCTTAGAAGAACACTTTAATGTGATCTGTAGTGAGCTTGGCATCGATGTGGAATTGGAACATAGAAATAGCTCAAGTCACCGCGATTACCAGAGTTACTATGACGCGACGACACGAGAGATGGTTGCAGAGCATTGGCAGCGGGATATTGAGCAATTTGGATATTCGTTTGAGGGTGACGAGTAGCGGTTGAATCCGCCTTTGGCGGACCCCTACTCTTTGGATTCTTTTGAGTCGGTTTTCAGGCGACCGGCGTCTGCTAGTGCGTGGCGAAGTATAAACTCAATTTGTCCGTTGACACTGCGCAGTTCGTCTTTGGCCCAGTGCTTGATGGCTTTGAGCACTTGAGGATCTGCACGTAACAAAAATGGATCACGCTTGGCCAATGAAAATCCCTTTCCTTAATGACAACCCAAAATCGGTTTGGAGCGGTTTACTGGTACAGTGATCCAGTGTTTATAACGGGTTGCGTGTGACGATCGCTACAGAGCACGACAAGTAGATTTGAGACCATTGCTGCTCTACGTTCGTCATCGAGGTCGATGATGCCTTTATTTTTAAGCTGGTCTAATGCTAATTCCACCATACCAACCGCTCCGTCGACGATTTTTGTTCGAGCGGCAACGACAGCGCCTGCTTGTTGACGCTGCAGCATTGCCGAGGCAATTTCTGGAGCATAGGCTAAGTGGCTAATTCGTGCTTCTAATATTTCGATGCCGGCTTGGTCGAGGCGTTCTTGAATATCTTGCTGCAACTGAACACATACCTCCGTAATACTTCCACGAAGCGACAACTCATGATCTTCACAATCATAGGGGTGCCGACTTGCGAGGTTACGCAGTGCCGATTCACTCTGGACCGAAATGTAATCTTCATAGTCGTTGACCTCGAATAGAGCTTCCGCCGTATTTACGACTTTCCAAACGACGACTGCTGAGATTTCAATCGGGTTACCATCACGGTCATTAACTTTAGATGGCTTACCTGAGGAACGCGATTTTTTACGGATGACCTGTCCTGTGGCGGGATTCTTCTCTTCGGGATGAACGAGCGACCCTGTTTCAAAGTTACGAATTCTGAGAGAGAGTTTTTTCTTCGAGAAGAACGGATTAACCCAATAGAATCCTGACTCGCGAGCTGTGCCTTTATAGTCACCAAACAATAGTAATACACGTGAATCGTTGGGAGCAATTGCCATAAATCCAAAAAAACTAATGATCCCGCAAATGAACATTACGACAGCAGAAATTCCTGGCAGGGGATGTTGAAACGTCGTTACTGTTGCCACGAATAAAGCGATACCACCAAAAAATAACCCAAATGTAATTGGGAGGATGAACCAGCCAGATTTTGGTGTATACCGTTTTTCATCAATGATATTAGTAGTTATGTTTGCGTGTGACATGGATTTTACCTTTTCTGAAAACGGGTCCAATTAAATACTATCACTATGATATCATAACGATATCACCCTGTCAAACAAATTCTAGTTGTTTATGCCTAAAAAAACAGGTATTATGCAGCAGTTATAGCGTCTTTGTGCCGACGATGTCCGCGGCAGGAGGATATGGATGAACAGGGAGAATTAGATGAAAGTAATGGTGACTGGCGCGACGGGTTTTGTGGGTAACAATGTGACCCGTGCGTTGCTTGACCAAGGTTGCGATGTGCGAGTGTTAGTTCGTAACTCTGAGGATAAATCGTTGGTTGGTTTGGATGTGACTCCAATTACCGGTGACCTCCGAGATGCGGCCATATTGCTGGACGCTTGTGACGGCGTTGATCGCGTGATACATGTTGCTGCCAAGGTGCACATCGGGTGGTCGCAATTGGCCGAACATCGGGAAATAAATGTCCAGGGCACAAGAAACGTTGCGACCGCCGCACTTGCGCATGCTGCGCGGATGGTTTATGTTTCCAGCATAGATGCGTTGGGAATCGGAACTGCCGATAGACCTGCTGACGAAGAATCACCGCGGACGGGAAAAACTCCTTGTTCCTATGTCATCAGCAAAACAGAATCGGAAGTTGCGTTACGCGAAGTGATCGCGGATGGGCTCCAGGCAACAATCGTCAATCCAGGCTTCATGCTGGGACCATGGGACTGGAAACCATCTTCAGGACGTATGCTGTTAGAGGTCGCTGCACGGCACCCGTCGCTAGCACCTACCGGAGGCATGACACTATGTCATATTGCTGATGTGACCCAAGGTATTCTCGCAGCCATGGAAAAGGGCGCGGTCGGTCGAAACTATATACTCGGCGGACATACAATTTCCTACTTTGATGCCTGGTGTTTGTTCGCGGAAGTCAGTGGTGGGAAACCGCCTAAAAAATTGATGGGGCCAGTGATTCAAGCGATTGCTGGTGGGGTTGGTGATTTGTGGGCTAAAATTACTCGCCGAGAATCGGACATCAATTCCGCGGCAATCAAAATGTCCAGTTTGTTTCATTATTACCGTAGTGATCGAGCGGCAGCCGAACTCGATTATACGATTAGCCCTTTGCGTAGTAGTGTCGAAGATGCGTGGAGTTGGTTTACGGAAAATGGATATACGAAATAAAATGTCAAATGTAACCAAACCAAGTCGATTCGCACTTGCCGCGCTGATAATCACAATCGTCTGTAGTAGTTGGTATATCGTGACTCGCCAAGATAATACGGTATCACTTGCCGATGATTTCTGGACGGTGCACCACGATGATGCAACGGCTAAAGTACGAACGGCCGCCATGCTGCGGTTACTCGCCGCAGGAAATGAACAATGGGAAGGGGCAATTCTGCGGGGTGTTGATTTGTCCCACCAAAAACTCGTTGACGTTAATATACAAAATGCGCAAATGAATCAAGTAATTCTTGCAGGCGCAGCGCTGCAGGGTGCTGATCTGCGGGGGACTGCTCTCGATGCGTCTGACTTGACGGATGTTGATTTCTCCGACGCTAAGCTCGACGAGACTTCCTTTTTGCGATCTACGCTCGATGGCACAAATTTTACTTCAGCAGGGTTGAGAAAATCTGCACTTGAACAAGTATTCGCTACGGAAGCTATTTTCCAAGCTGCAGACTTATCGGAATCCTACTGCTTAATGGCAGATTTTACCGGTTCAAATTTTCAAGACGCTAATTTTACGAACTCGCACCTAGAAGCCGCTATCTTTATTAATTGTGAATTAAGCGGCACTCGGTTTGATGGCGCGATCTTGCTGGACTCCGATTTCACGAATTCAAATTGGTGGCGAGCGACAGGATTGAACATTGACTTGATCGAAGATTTCAAATTTCACTACTCGCCCACGTCCCCCACGTTACAAGAAGATTACTTACAATGGTTAAGTGAATCAGAACTTCCGTGAAGTTTTACGTGGCTTTTTGACTTCACTCATTGTTCCACCGGCACACCCGTTTTTTGATAAGGCCACGCTGCACGCTATGAAACAAACACTTTTAATTTGCGCCCTACTCGTTGGTTTTTCTCTTCCCTTGTACGCCGATGGTGAAGGCGATAACGATCCCACTAAGGTGCGGCAAGTTCCGCGTCAGGGAGTGGAAGTATCTGTAGAGGACACTAAACGGATGCGGATAGAGCTAGAGAAACTATCCGTCCAACTCCAAGCGCTGCATGTCAGTTCGCAGTCCATAGCCTCGGAGTTAATACCCGACGTAGAAATTTATTACCGCGGTGTACAAGATAATTTAAATCATCGCGAGTTTTTCAATAAGGGCGATATTCAAAAGGCGTTTAAATTGTTGACTGTTGGACAGCAGCGTGCCACGGATTTGTTAAACGGCAACGCTCCCTGGCTTAGCGAAACCGGCTTGGTCGTGCGAGGTTATCGATCTCGTCTTGATGGATCGGCTCAGCCATATGGTCTCGTAATTCCAGCAAATTATTCTGCCGAATTGCAGCGTCCATCGCGGCTTGACATCTGGTTTCACGGTCGAGGTGAGACACTGAGTGAAACAACTTTTATGGATCAACGCACAAAAACAATAGGTTACTACAGTCCAGCAAACACGATCGTGCTACATCCCTATGGTCGTTATAGCAACGCTTTTAAGTTTGCCGGAGAAGTCGATGTGCTGGAAGCATTGGAACACGCTAAAAGCCAATACCACGTTGATAACGACCGTATCAGTGTACGGGGCTTTTCAATGGGTGGGGCAGCTTGTTGGCAATTTGCGGTGTTGTATTCAGATCGCTGGTTCGCCGCAAATCCAGGCGCTGGGTTTTCAGAGACTCCGGAGTTCCTCAAGTTCTTCCAAAAAGAAAAATTAAAACCGTATTGGTGGGAAGAAAAACTATGGCGGTGGTACGACGCGGATGACAGTGCGATCAATTTATTTCACGCCCCGACGGTTGCCTACAGTGGTGAAAAAGATATTCAGAAACAGGCAGCCGATGTGATGGAATTGGCGTTGGCTAAAGAAGGAATCTCTATGGTGCATATTATTGGGCCGGATTCAGGTCACCGTATCCACGTGGATTCACAAAAGTTGATCGAACAAAGAATGGCAAGCCTTGCCAAAACTGGGAATGAGATTGTCCCTAAGACCGTTCATAAGGTTACCTATTCACTGAAATATAATCGCCAGTATTGGATCACGATCGATGCCATGATTGAGCATTGGGAGGCGGCCCGAATTGATGCAAAGATTTTGGGACCAAGCAGCTTGGAAATAACATCTTCAGGAACGACTGGTTTAAGTTTCCAGATGGATCCGGGTTTGTGTCCGTTTGACATAACGCGTCCTGTTCAACTTACGATCAACGGGGAACAAGTTAGGCTTCCTAGCCCAAAATCGGATCGTTCTTGGACAGCCAGTGTGCATCTGGCCGGATCAACATGGGTAGCTGGTAAACCAGTTGTGGCTGGTTTAATCAAAAAACACGGACTACAAGGCCCGATCGATGATGCGTTTATGGATAGTTTTCTGATGGTGACGCCGACTGCAGATGCAATCACCCCAGCGATCGGTGATTGGGTCGCTCGAGAACAACAACATGCAATTGATCATTGGCGGCAACATTTTCGGGGGCATGCTCGAGTCAAAAAAGATACGGACGTGACGCCGCAGGATATCGCGAACCACAATCTTATTTTGTGGGGTGATTTTTCGTCAAATCAACTGCTGAATCGAATCCGCGAAGACCTACCGTTAAAATGGACGAGCGATCAAGTACAGATTGGAAGCAAATCGTTTCCTAGCGCAAGTCATGTGCCGATTTTGATTTACCCAAACCCATTGAATTCCAAAAAATATATCGTGATCAATAGCGGATTTACTTATCGCGAATATGCATATCTGAACAACGCACGACAAGTTCCAATGCTTCCTGACTGGGCTATTGTCGATGTTGTTACTGCGCCTGAGGCGAATGAGTCAATTTATCGTTTCCCAGGTATTCCCGTCGATGCAAACTTCTTTGATGAAGCGTGGCAGGTGAAATAAGAGGCCTCTTTAGTAGCTGAGAAACCCAACCGCTTGATTGGTGTCTGGCTTTTCGATGGGGTCACGGTATGTGTCTAACCACGACAATATAAAATTGGCATGGTAATCGTCGCCATGATGACGTCGCTGCAGTCCCATTTCCACTATGGCAGCGTAGGCGGTCGGATATTGGTTGAGTGCTTTCGTTAGTTCAATCGTCACACGATCTAGTTCGTTAAAGCCCAATAAACGATCGGCTTTGGCAAGCCGACCGCGCAAATCAAAGGGCGCCAGTTCTTTTTGGTGTCGGTCCCGGCGGGCCCAATTTTCAAGCCATTGCACTCGACGTAAACCGTTGGAAAAATAAGATGGCGGTTGTTCTTGTAAATGCGTTTGGTACATGTGCGTGTAGTCTGGAGTTGAAAAATCGTGTTGCTGCGTCACTAATTTGGATTTTATGAGTTGCTTGACAATCGTCGTAGCGATGAGCTGGTGTCCGGCAATCGAAGGATGCACGTGATCGATGTACATTTCATAACCAGGAATTTGCTGGGCACTCGCCTGCTCTAAGGTTTCCCGCACATCTACCAAGGGTACATCAAAACGATCCGCTAATTCTCGGATAATGTGGTCCATCTGTTCGGTTAATCGTAAGGGACAAATGTCATGGTCCTTGGCAAGTAAATAATGTTCACGAGCAGGCTGCATTTGTCCCAATTGTTCAAAACAGCGAGCCATGCGGTAGTGTAAGAGTGCATGGTCGTCAGTGATGGTAGAACATTGTTGAAATAGTTCCAGGGCGGTCGCTGGGTCGTCACGATGCCGTGATGCTTGGTCGAATAAATTGAGCCACTCTTGCCGAGTTGCATTACTGAGTGTCAGCGGCAACTCGGATTTGATGGGTGGACAATCCCGTAAATTGGAACCTAGACAGACCAACAGGATTGGAATGTTTTTTGTTTGACATTGACGGATAATCGCTGTGACGGATTCTCGGTATTGGGCAATGACGTCTTGTTTCCATGTGGGTGCCCATAGGTAGGAAGCGTAGCCACTTTTAGCATCTAATCTGGCGGTGACGTTTGCGGGCAATGGTTTTTCAGAAGTTGTTTTGAATGACTCGAGGTCATCACCAGCCATTGAGCGAATCCAATTTACCGACCGCCAAGATGAAACAGGAGTTAAGTTCTGGTTGGTTTTGGCAGCCGTAAAACTCCGATCTTCCAAAAATTCATTGTGTCCGGTCGCCAGCACGACGAGATTGGGATCGTATTGCAAAATTTCTTGATTGATGCGGGTTAAGCGATAGCTGGCATAAGACAACCCCCCGCAATTGATAGATTGGTATGTCGTTTCGTTTCGCGATCGAGCGTTGAGTTCCAATTCAACCCATTTTGCGAATGCTGTATCGACGGTAAAGGGGCGACCGCGAACGGTGGAGCCACCTAAAAAGAACATGCGGTAGTCAGTTCCGCGTTTTACCGGCGTAAATCGCTGAGTGCCAAAGTACAAGGCTTTGTTTTGACTCGTACGAAGTTGCGTTTTATCCTTGGTGAGGACAAATAGAGGTTGATAGGGACCAAAGCCAAATGAGCGGTCAACAACGGTTTCTGGAGCCGCAATATTAAAGGCTCGCAGGACTAGTTCAAGTCCTAGAATCGGCAGCGACCCGATGAGCAAGGCAGCTATCGGAAAGAGCAATCGTTTTTTTAGTTTACTGGACGCCATCATGGAGGCTCAGGACACACTACTGTGGAAATGCTTTAGCGACAGCGGCTTTCACCTTAGCGAGGCCTTCAGTAGCAACTTGCATCGCATCTTGTTTCCAATACGTTGGATTGAAAAGCTCGAGTGACAGCATCCCTCGGCAACCCGATTCATAGATCATTTGCAGAATTTTGCTCACGGGAGCGATTCCATCGCCAACGTGAACGCGATCCTTGTCGGCAATCGTACTCCGCGGAGGGTCGGCTGGATAGTCGTTAACGTGAAAACAATGAATTCGTTTTCCGTTGAGCATAGCGAGGCCGGTGAAATCAGAACCTCCCTTGTAGATATGATAAATGTCAGGCAGAACGCAAGCATCGGGGTGGCCGCTTTCCGTCGAGACAAACGCTAGTTCGCCCAAGCGACTCAGAGTTTTTGAAAACCCCCAAAGTTCCAATTGGGGAATGACTCCAGCCTGACGACCCACTTCACATAGCGCATGATAACGCTCGGCCGCGGCGAATAAATCAAAGCCTTCGATATCGACGGCCCCAATAGGAGGCGCAGCGATGTGCGTACCGCCGAGTTGTTTTACGAGTGCCATGTCGTGCTTGGCCGTTTCTAGCGCTTTTGTTCGTTCCGTTTCATCATCCACAATCCAGCGGGCAAATCCGATTGCGCTGGTCATTTTGACGTTTGCGTCAGCGAGCTTTTTATTTAGGTCTTGCAAATTGCCGCCAGCGTCGACGTACGCTTGAATGTCGCGGATCCAAGGTTCAATTCCGTCATAGCCCGCTTCGATAACAAGGTCTACTTGTTCGTCGAGTTTCAGCTTTTGCCCACGAACGGTACTGGTGTTAAAGCAAAATCCAAAGGGTGATGCAGCGGTCATGTCGGAATCCTCGTCGGCAAAAGTAAATGGTTGCAAAGTGTGTGCCGCGGTAAGCACTGCGGTTGTTTTTAAAATGTGACGCCTAGTGGGCATTTGTTGGGGTCCTTGAACATGAATCGCTGGCTTGCTGGAAACGTAACGTTGGTTTTCTATTTGGTAGTGGCCCATTCTTGTAGAACTTCTTTTTCTGGAATACCCCACCATAAGCGGAAATCAGCAAGTTGGCCTTGAAATCCATTAGTAGCGTCATACTCACCGACAATCGAACCATCGTCTTGTCCTATATTAAAACCATCGGCCGGTGGACCGTGCAAAAAATCGGCTTTTGTTTTTGTTTTCGTGGTGACTCCGTTGACTATGAAGTCAACAGTCCCTTGGCGATTAAGGATCGCTACAACATTTGACCAAGTATCGTTGGTGACCGCTGGCCCAACGACGGTCGTTAACACACCGCCATTGCGAATTGACAAGGCGACTTTTCCATCTTGCAAGCCAAAACTATAGCCAATGCTTTCCCCGCCATGAGCAGCGATCACACCCGTAGCATTGGCAGGTCGAATCCAGGCGCCGATGGTAAATGGCTTATATTCGGGGTTCCATTTTCCAGCCGTTGCCATAGCGAAGACAGCAGTTTTTCCATTGAGCGTGATGGCGGCACCGTGTGGTGAGGGTTGATTGTTGTCAAACTCGCCGAAACGGAGCCTATGCACGAGTTGAGTTTTTACGTTTTTAGCTTCAACGCTACCGAAATTAATGACGGATCCGTCATCGTCATATTGATCACGCAGCTTCTGTAACTCCGCCTCCATGTGCTCACGAATTTCTTGATATTGTGGATTATCATAGACGCTTGTGAGCTCGTGCGGATCTGTTTGTAAATCAAACAGCTCCCACTCTTTATTCTCGTAGAAATTGATGAGCTTATAGCGATCTGTTCGGACACCGTAGTGTTTGGCGACCGAGTGTGCGCCGGGGAATTCATAGTAATGGTAATAGACGCTGGTCCGCCAATCGGTTGGCTTTTGGTCAGCGAAGATCGGCTTCAAGCTTTGACCCTGCATATCCGCTGGAATCTTTGCGCCGGCAATATCGAGGAAGGTCTCCGCAAAATCGAGATTCATGACGAGGTCGGAATTAGTGCTACCGGGCTTGATGTGTTTAGGCCAACGGACGATCAGAGGAGTGCGAAATGATTCTTCATACATCCAGCGTTTGTCATACCAACCGTGTTCACCGAGATACCAACCTTGGTCCGAGGTGTATATGACGATGGTGTTGTCGGCGAGACCAGATTCATCGAGGTAATTAAGGATCCGGCCAACATTGTCGTCGACGCTATCGATACAGCGTAGATAATCTTTTACGTAACGTTGGTATTTCCATTGAATTAGTTCTTTGCCCGTTAGGTTCGATTTTTCAAACGCTTCATTTTTAGGGCCATAGGCTTTGTTCCAATATTTTGTTTGTTGTTCCGTAAGACCACGCTGCGGAACCAATTTGAGATCGTTGGGTGTCAAGTGTGTGGCGACGGTCATCGCTTGTTTACTTGCTGCCGAACTACGCCCTTGGTAGTCGTCATAAAGCGTCACTGGCTCAGCAATCGTTTCCCCGTCGTATTTAGAGATGTGCGTTTCGCTGGGCTGCCAATTTCGATGGGGGGCCTTATGCTGGTACATCAGAAAGAAAGGTTGATCGGGGTCGCGAACGTCCTTGAGATATTTGAGTGCTTCGTCCGTAATGATTTCGGTGGTGTAGCCAACGTGTTTGACATTACCGCTGGGAGTTTTCATGGTTGGGTTATAGTAGGGACCTTGACCGATCAGAATATGGAAATGATCAAATCCAATCGGTGTGCTCTTCAGGTGCCACTTGCCAACGACTGCCGTCTGATATCCGGCTTGTTGAAGCAATTTGGAGACCGTTTGTTGTTCCCCGTTAAACGTATTTCCGTTGCGTACGAAGCCATTGAGGTGACTATATTTGCCGGTCATAATGACTGCTCGAGCGGGGCCGCAAATGGAGTTTGTCACAAAAGCTCGGTCAAAACGCATCCCTTCACGAGCGATGCGGTCGATGTTCGGAGTCTTGTTGACTTTACTGCCATAGGCACTGATCGCTTGATACGCATGATCGTCAGACATAATGAATAGAATATTCGGACGTTTGGGCGCGGCGGAAACAGCCGTTGTGTAGACAGTACTGAGAATAGTACCGACGAAGATTAACGTGGCAATATAACGAGAACTTAAGATCATGCTGGTGTCGTCCTAATGGATATAATTAAAAATGAAAAAGGGTCCAATCAGGATTACTCCGCCTGTGGAACAACCTTGATTTGAATAGTTTCTGAATTACTGACGACTTGTACCTCCGCTTTGAGGTCCGATGCTGCGGTTGCCACGAGCTTGATGTTCTTGAGGTCGCCCGGTTTTGACTCTTTGGAAAATTGAATGGGTAATGTGAATTCATTTACATCACCTGCAATTTCAATACTCGGAGCGGTATAGCCCTTGGGCAATCCAAGTAGTGTGATGGTCACGGCCTTGTCAAAGCTAGCTCCACGAGTGATTGTTCCGCTGACAGATCCAGATTCTCCATCACCAGCAATCGCTTCAATGCTGGCAGCGGATGTCAGTTTGATAGCAAGGGCTTGCTGCGGCGTAATGATTAATTGTGATGTCGTTGTGGTTGCTAATACCGTTTTATTATCTTCCGTAAGCAGTTCCGCGATGATTGCTATGTTCCAAGGCGTTGTTGCGAGATCGTGTGGTACCCAAACATTGACGGTATGGTTGTTTTTAGTTGCCTCAACAAGTGGCTCCTCGACGAGTCGTAAAGTGCGATCTAAGTCGTTAACTACGACGTCTTTACCGCCTTTTTTGATTTTCTTACGTGGTTGCATTTGCGCGGAAATGAGTCGCAATCGGATATTCCCGCTAGTGTTTTCTGCTCGCTCGAGGTTGACTGTTAACGGTAGAAACTTTCCTTGTACGACTTGTAGTTCACTGGAGGTTGTCGCTAGGCTCGCTGTAATGGGACTGGCTGAAACGCGAGCGAGTGCTAGCTTTGATTTTAAATAAGGTTGTACGCGGTAGTATTTGCTATCGCCGCCAACGGAGGCAATGGCTTGAACGTTGGAGTGTTCGCCGGTACCTGTGCCTAAGAGATGAGTGATCACCGGTAATACGTCACCAGTTGCGGCAGAGATCGAGAGTAATGCACGTGTTGAGCCCGCTTGGACATGGGTGCCTGAAAGTGAGATGCCGTCGGGTAGATTTGGCAGACTCAAGTCGATGGGACCGTTATATCCTTGCCGTGTAACATTTGCGAAAAAGGTTTGAGTTGATCCGCTAGGCACCTGAATTCGATTGATAGTGGTCGAAATCGAAAAACGTGGGGCACTCAGGTTCTGAATATCAATATGGTAGACATAATCCTCGCCGCCGCGGTTTTGCAAGTCGCTTAAAATCACAGTGATGGATTCGTTGCCGTTGGGAACGGTGATGTCGAGGCCAGGGTCGGAATTACCAGGGCGGTCGTCGTTGCGGCCGAGTTGCTTGCCTTGGGCATCTTTGACGGTAAGCACCGCGTCAAGTGGCGATCCGGCTTGTCGCGCGAGAACGTTGATTCGCAGTCTGTTTCCGGGTGTAGTAGTGACAATGAATTTGTCTTGTTCACCTTTAGCACTCAGACGCCCGTTGATGCCGACCGGTACGGTGCCAACCGCAGTGGCTTCTTCGGTATTATTGTTTTCCACAAATTCTGGGTGCGCACTGAACAACACGTAAGGCCGAGTACCGGTCACGTTGGGAGATGCGGGAAGTTTGAGTGGATGTGTGCCGATGGGTTGATTGATATTGGTTGCCGTGGCTGTAAGATTGCCACAGATAAACTGTAGGCTGGCATCGGTATCGGCGGATATGCCCATGGGAAAAACCATGTCGGCAAACCTCAACTCACCAATTTTTAAGCGAAATGTTCCTTTAGCCGGGCCCCTATAAAGGATGTCATGCAATTCGATGGTGTAGGTGTCGTCGTTAGGTAAGGTTGTTTGAATCCGTGCGTCGCCGCTTAGTGTTGGTTGGGGTGGCGACCAAGCGATTTGAACTCCTTGGCTGTTATGCAAACGGAGCACTGGGCGGATGTCCGAACCGAGGCGTTGACCTTCGATATCAATGACGAACGCCATTCCCTGTTTGCCGCTGAATGATGTCTTCAGAATGGCGCCGCCTGCTAGGTTCCCGTAAACGGCGGCGGGTATGGTTTTGATGGAATCGCTAAATGCGGATTGTGACAGGTCATCTAGGGCGAAGGCGATAGGATTGGTGATTCCTTTGTCGCTGAGGATGCGTACCCAATGGATACCGGGAGATTCGTTAGCGGTTGTGAATTCGATAATCGCTTTATTGTTGTTAGAGCCGGCAAGTGCTTGTTGTGAGGCAACGGCAAAAGAAGCAACTAAAGCTGGATTGGGGCCTAGGTCGGTGCCGGCGAATGTGATCTGAGCAGTCGTTCCACTTTGGGCGCCCGGCAGGTTTACCGAGTTCAAGGTTGGTTCAGCAACTAACCATGTAGGGAGCACAAAAAGCAATGTGGTAACACTGGCGACGATAAAATTGCAGCGCATTTGATGGCACCTATCAGGACAACAAGTTCGGAATAAGTTAATATCTATAAATCTATATTAACTTATTACAACGATGTTGTCTCAGACCCGCTGCGTATCTTGGCGCATAGATAGATCGTGCATGCCGCGCAAAAATGTATGCCGTAGCCGCAAATCCCACGCGTCTATTTGAAAGGATTGCCACCTGGAGCAGGCATGGGCGGTGCAGGTGCAGCACCTGGTGCAGAACCGAGTCCGGGGATTAGGTTCATGAGTTGGTCTAAAGGGCTTTCCGCGTTAGGTTCCGGGCTACCACCACCGAACGGATTGAGCGAGTGAAAGATCGAACCGAGAGTTCCACCGCCACCGCCGGCTTGCGGCGCTGCTGGATTGGTAGGATTGGTAGGATTGGTAGGATTGGCAGCTGGTGCAGGGGTGTTTCCTGGTGCGAACGGGTTGTTGCCCGCTGGAGGTGTTGGATTAGCCGGCATAGGTTTGTTGCCTGGTGCGAACGGGTTGTTCCCAACTGGAGGTGTCGGATTAGCTGGGACAGGTTTGTTACCTGCCGCGAACGGATTGTTGCCCGCTGGGGGAGTTGGATTCGCGGGAACTGGCGTAGGCATGGGTGTTGGCGTGTTGCCTTGAACGTTGGCTAGCGGATCTTTATCGTCAACGCTTGGGATTGTGTTTGATTTCGATGAGGTCACATTTGCGGGGTTGCTTTTAACTCCAGCGATGTTGCTCGGGGCAAATGGATTGCTTTGGCGAATCGCAGTTTCAGCGTCAGTGGGAATGCTCGGCGCCGCTGGCTTGCGTAATGCCGCTGCTTCATCGCTTTGCTGTTGTTCGTAGCGAGCTTGTAAGCGGACCTTTTCAGCGGCGACTAATTCTAGACGTGCCTGTTTACGAAGCTTTTCAATTTGTAGTCGTGGTTGCCCTTGGATACGTTGCAACGCAGTAGATATTTTATAAACTCCGCGATCGTCAAGGGCTTCTATAGCAGCACCCTTCTTAAGGTCCGCCAAACTAGCTTCGTCGTTTCCGAGTTTAGCGTTGGCTAGTCCACGGAAGTAATACGAACGGGGATCATCCGTATCTTTACTGATAGTTGCTGTCAAATAACGGACTGCGGATTCATAGTCGCCGTTGTAATAGGCGTGGACACCCTGTCCATATAAGACGCGGTGTTGAACGTCTTGAGCAACAGCGCAAGGAATCAACAATGCAAACATACAAATAGATAAGATAGACGTAGTGCAATAGGCCCTAAACATAATAGGTTTCCCTTTGGGGTCATGGGACGTTGTCGGCGTTAACAGCCATGTGCATGTTAACGATTGTTAGAGAATCATAAAGATAGTCTAGACACGTCAGTTCTATATTAAAGGAAGGTTAGTTCGATACTATTTAATCGTACCATTAAACGAATTGTACACGGTTAAAACTATACTTTCATGCCTAAAGACGGAAAAAATGCCAGTCCCAGGATTCTAGGTCGAGGCTAGTCGGCATGACATTTTCACCTAACTGACACAACCGGTATAACCGTTAGACTCGATATAAAGCTGCGCAAGACGGGCAAACAATTCCGGTAAGTTAATAAATAGACGAAACAGGAGCTAGGGCAAAATGCGATGTATAGGGTGTAAGGGAAACGTAAGCAATATGCGTTGTCTTTGCCGACGGTCCGATTAGCGTGTTTTCGCTCAAATTGATCGTGATAAGCCCGGGTCGGGATTATCGAGTCTTATAGATTGAATCACACGCGGTATGTAGCTTCTGCCGTTCGTCTTTGGGAGACACGTGGTTCATTTCTTCAAAGACTCGATTATCCCGCCCCGTTTTTTTATGCGCTGTGAGTGCGGCACACTTTACCACGCCTTTTTTATTTCGATTGCGACTAGTGGATTAACCATGGCTGCAGTGGCAATGTGTACCGCTTGAGCACCGGCCGCCAAATAATCACGCACATCCTCTACCTTGCTCACTCCGCCGACTCCAATGAGTTTGATATCCAAATTATGTTCAGTGATCATATCATTCAAGGACTTGGTTTGAGCGACAGAAGCTTGTAGCGTAGCTTTACCGCAGATACCTCGTCGCTGTCCCTCGAACATTAACGTGCCGTTTTGGTCGAGAACTTGCGTGGCGATACTATTGGTCATTGCGAGGGCGTCCAGATGCCCGTTTAGATGCTGGATTAGTTCCAGGGATTCATCGTCATTATTTAAGCGTCCGATTTTTCCGATCAGCGGTGTATCACCAATTGCAGCGCGGATGATTTTAACCACCGTCGCGCAATCTGCCGGATTTTGAAATAGTTGTCCATCGCAGGTAGAAACATTGGGGCAGGAGAAGTTGGCTTCAATACAGTCCGCACCGCTTTCAACTGCGAGAGAAGCACACAGCGCATAGTCTTCTGCTAGCCGCTCGAGGGTCCAATCCGGCTGGACCGTTCCAACGATGGAAACGGAAAGTACTTTACCGCTTGGCAGTTGTTGTCGAGTTTCCGCGATGTCCACTTGCCAATCGATAGGATCCTGAGAGGGCATGCCATAGGAGACAGCCCAACTCCCGTCCATCGTAGTCGCTTGTGACACAGATTGCTCGCCGCCAAACAGTGAAGCTGTATCGACGGGCACTAAATTTGGCAGCGGGTAGCATTCGTGGAATCCACTACGCACAGTTTTATACGTCACGACATCAAAACCGAGACTGGCGTAATACAAGCACCATTTTCCATTAAGCAGTGGTCCGGCCGGAACACCTAATGGCGAATGGACCGGCAAGCCGCAAAACGAAAATTCCCCATTGGAAGATTCGGCAGAAACGGTTGGCACGGACAAACTTACAGCCGCGGGAACATGTTCATAATTCCAGCGGTACGACTTCTGGCGATCATACGTTTGCACAGCGAGTATTCCAGCGAGAGTTAGTCGAGTCGTTTCACTCGGAGGTTTTTGAAGTAAACAACACTTTTAGGATCATGAGCTTGTAGGCAAAACGTCCCGTCAGTCAATTTACGTCCTGGTTGCTTCGCATTGGGAAGTTTTCCAGTCGGTTCGGTGTAATCTACCTGTAGTTTTCCATCCAGCCAAATTTTAATCTGCTTGCCTTGTACGACGACACGAGTTTCATACCAGGTGTTGTCTTTTACTGGCGGATCTGAAATATCAACAATTCCATATAGACCGCCCGATTTCTTTGGATCTCCATGAGTCACGTTAACCTGAACTTCATAGCCCTTTGATGGCCAGCCTTCCTGCTGAAATTTGGTGTGAAAGTAGATTCCAGCATTGCTGCCAGGAGTAGTCATCACATCCACTTTCAATTCGAAATTCTTAAATGGTTTTTCGGTTTCGTAAAACAGGTGACTGCGTGGCCCTGCACAAACTAGCATGCCATCTTTGACAGACCAGGAATCTACATTTTCACTAGCTTTCCAGCCATCGAGGTTTTTCCCGTTGAATAGTGATTTGAACCCGTCCTCCGCTGTTAGACTAGGGACCGTCACAAAAAGTGCAGCTAGGGCAGTTAGGACTACAAAATGGAAAGGTTTACGATTCGTAATTCGATTTAAATACATAATTCAGGTTCTTTCTCTGAGGAAGAGGTTAATGGTGGTTTACTGGTCAATCGCCGGTGAGGCATTACCGCCGAGCACGTTCGTGTTTTAGTGGTAACCAAGCACCGTTTTCAGCGGAACTGGCAACGCATTGTTGGATAAAGTACATACCTTCGACTCCGTCGTGAACATTTGGAAACACAGTATCCCGTCGTTCGTATTCGCGATCCATCGCCCTATCTATCATAGTATCAAACGCTGAGCGATACACGTTCGCGAACGCTTCGAGAAATGCTTCGGGGTGTCCACTCGGTAAACGACAGGCACTGGCCCCGGCTTCGTTCATAAACGGAGCATTGGGATCGCGAGTATAAATTTTGAGTGGTTGCCCGTTGGCTCGAACAACCAACTTATTGGGTTCTTCTTGTCGCCATTGAATCGCACCAAGTGTTCCATCAATTTCGATCGACAGATCGTTTTCACGACCATGGCTAATCTGCGAGGCTGTTACGGTCCCGAGACCACCATTGTCATATCGAATAATCGCTGTGCCATAGTCGTCTAGTCGACGACCTTCTTCAAACGTTTTTAAGTGGCAGCTGATTTCGGCGGGCAACAATCCAGTCATATAGCGGCCCAGATTATATGCGTGTGTAGCGATATCGCCAAAGCAACCCGCTGCGCCGCTTTTAGCGGGGTCGGTTCTCCACGCGGCTTGTTTTTGTTCATCGGTTTCCAAGCGAGTTCTTAACCAGCCCTGAATGTAGTTTGAGCGTACGGCTTGGATTTCACCTAATTCACCATTGAGTATCATTTCACGAGCTTGTCGCACTAGTGGATACCCGGTGTAGTTATGCGAGACGGCGAACACGACGTTGGATTGATCAACGGTAGTAGCTAATTCTTCAGCTTGGGCCAAGTCAAATGTCATGGGTTTATCGCAGATCACATTGAATCCAGCCTCAACCGCAGCTTTAGCAATTTCAAAGTGGGTAAAGTTTGGAGTAGCGATAGAGATGAAATCAATTCGCTCATCTGCTGGCAGATTCAATTCCGATTCGATCAATTCCTGATAGCTTCCATAGGCACGATCCGCATGGATGTCATAATCTGGTGCAGACGCTTTTGCGCGTTCTGGATTAGATGAAAGTGCTCCGGCTACTAAGGCCGCTCGGTTGTCGAGAACGGCCGCTATGCAATGGACTCGCCCAATAAATGAACCTTGGCCGCCGCCGACTAATGCCATGCGTAGTTTTCTGTTTAAGTCGTTGTTCGTAGCCATTTCCGCTCCTGCTAATTTCTGCTTAGTTTGGTGGGGATACAGAAAAATACTGCTGCAGCTAAATCAAGCTAGCGCAAATCGCCCACAATTTGATGTGATAAAAAACTTTCTTTCTTCTTTTCTATCATATCAAGCGTGTTGATTAAACTCGGTCACAGCAGAACAATTACTAACAAGTAGCAAATCATTGGTATTTTCCCATACGCCTAGCAATCTACCACCGTCACCGCATAGGTCAAATATACTAGCACTGGTTATTTTTTATATAGGTTTTGCATATAATAGAAGCGAGTACTAGTATTGCATTGAGAATACATAAACCAACATAATCGAGCTTCAACTGAGATACAGCCTTGGGGCATGTTGTTCGTTAAACTTAACAGCAAACGGAATCATTATGAAGAAAAGATCTTTTATACTAGGTGTTGGTTGCGGGCTGCTTTTTGGCGTTGGCATGGTGATCGGCACGATTGTCGGAATCAGTACTATGGCCACCCCAAACGCTTCTACCGCTGGGTTTGAAATTGACGGCAAGGTCTTGCAGGCTGCGGCGGGCGACAGTTCCGATAAATTTGCGATCGCGACGGGGAAGATTTCCGATACTGCTGAGGGTGTATTTATGCTCGATGGCTTAACGGGTGATTTACAATGCCTTGTGCCCTACACTCGCAAAGGTAGTTTTGGCGGAATATTCACGACCAACGTGTTTGCTGACCTCAATATTGTCGCTACCAAAACCCCGCGATTTATAATGGTCACGGGCGAGGCAAATTTCTCGGGCAACACACGTCCTGGAAATTGTATTGTCTATGTTGTCGACGCATCCACAGGAAACTACGCAGCCTATGGGGTTCCTTGGAATCGTCAAATGGAAACAACAGGTCTACCTCAGCAAGGCCAATTGATTGGCTTAAAGGCTGGCAGCGCTCGTAATATCAAAATTCGCCAATAGGATTGCCATTTTGATTGTTCAAGTGAACGAGCAAGCGGTTGAAACGACCACAGGTATCACGATATTAGATCTGCTTAAACAGCTAGACCTAACCACCCGATATATTGCAGTTGAAGTAAATCTGAACATTGTGCCGTTTGAAGACCATGGCGATACCATATTGCATGACGGTGACCAATTAGAGGTCGTAACACTTGTTGGTGGTGGATGATTGGTTTCTAACAAAACTAGAATCGTTTAACGTTAAGGATAGGACTGTCAGAACAATGGGGACTGTAGTAGCCAACGATTTGGATGTACTCGCGCTGGAAGATAACCCATTGAAAATTGGGCCATTCGAGCTCAATAGTCGCTTGATTGTAGGCAGCGGTCGCTATGAAAATGCGACGATGATGCGACAAGCCTTAGATCTATCCGGATCGGATTGCATTACGGTTGCCATTCGTCGCGAACGATTGCATGACGCTTATGGTGATAATCTTTTGGATCACATTGATTCTGACCAGACAATTTTGCTTCCGAATACAGCAGGTTGCTACAGTGCCCAAGACGCCGTCCGCGTAGCGCATTTGGGCCGAGAAATACTGCGAGCATTAGGCAACCCTGGAGCGGATTGGGTGAAGCTAGAATGCTTGGGTGACAGTCGCACCCTATTACCTGATCCAATATCTACACTCGAGGCAACCAAGCAGCTCGTGGCAGATGGATTCCATGTGTTGTGTTACACCACGGATGACCCGGTTACCGCTCGGCGATTAAAACAAGCGGGCGCAGCAGCAGTCATGCCCGCTGGCAGTCCTATTGGCTCTGGGCAGGGCATTCTCAACCCCAACAACATTCGTATCATCTTGGAATACCTCAAAAATGACGACCCGGAATATCCAGTAATCGTAGACGCAGGCATCGGCACTGCCAGTGATGCGGCTCAAGCAATGGAGTTAGGCGCCGATGGTGTACTGCTCAATACCGCAATAGCTCATGCTCGGAAACCGCTCCTCATGGCCACGGCTATGAGACACGCGACGCTTGCGGGTCGGCAAGCTTTTCTCGCAGGACGCATTCCGAAGCGGCTTTATGCCGCCGCTAGCAGTCCTCTGGAAGGCGTCATTGCGACCCATCCATTTCCTCGAAATAAAACGAAATGACGGACGCAGATTTTATCCATCCCGCAGATATTCTTGGCCCCGGCGGGCGCATCGCTGCTCGCCTAGAACGTTATGAACATCGCCAACAACAACTCGACATGGCCGCTGCAGTCTCGGACGCGTTAACCAACAGTAAACACTTGGTCGTGGAAGCGGGCACCGGTGTAGGGAAAAGCTTTGCTTATTTGGTCCCCGCGATATTGGCTGCCACGGAGCCCGACGATCAACTTGTATTGACCGCGGACGGTGAAAAACGGAATCGTCGCATCATTATTTCTACGCATACCATTAGTTTACAAGAGCAGCTTTTGAATAAGGATATACCGCTGCTCAACAGCGTTATTGCGCGAGAGTTTTCGGCCGTATTGGTCAAAGGTCGCGGTAATTATTTAAGTCGGCGACGGCTGAAATCGGCGTTGCAAAAATCAACGACGTTGTTTGACGGTGCTGATGAGCAAACGCAGTTGTATCAAATTCGTGATTGGGCAAGTGCCAGTACAGATGGCAGTCGCAGTAGTATGGCATTTCGTCCTCAATCAAGTGTATGGGACGAAGTTGCTAGTGACTCAAGTAATTGTATGGGCTTTGCCTGTGAGTCGCATAAAAGTTGTTTTTACTATCAAGCTCGACGACGGATGGAACACGCTCAATTGTTGATTGTGAATCATGCGTTGTTTTTCAGCGATTTGGCTCTCCGCGGGCAAGGTGCTAATATTCTGCCGGACTACGATGCGGTGATCTTCGACGAAGCCCACACTCTTGAATCCGTAGCCAGTGAGCATTTGGGGCTGAGCGTCTCGTCGGGACAGGTGTCTTATATCCTCAGAAAATTATTTAATGACAGCACCAACAAGGGCTTGCTTGTTGGCAAAGGCCATGAGCAAGCGCAACGTCAAGTTGTCCGGTGTTACATTGCTGCGGATGAATTGTTCGACGAAGCGCTACAATGGAAATTAGATCATCCAAAAAGTAACGGGCGTATTTATTCTAAGTTAGTGTTCCCGAACCCGCTGAGCCCAGAGTTGTCGGCGCTAGCGAATATGATTCGCCAAATCGCAAATGACATTGATGACAAGGCTGAGCGGATGAATTACACGGCAGCTGTTTGGAGACTTTCAACACTAGCGGATGGGATCCAACATTGGTTAGTCCAAGCGAGTGAGGATATGGTGTACTGGCTAGAAGCTCGTAAAGCCCGTCGAGGATCTAAAGTATCCTTTAAGTCTGCACCAATCGATATTGGCGCGGCGATGCGAAGCGAGTTGTTTGAAAAAGTGCCAAGTGTCATCATGACTAGTGCGACGTTGGCCGTGGGCACTGAGGACAAGTTCAATTTCTTTAGGTCACGAATTGGGCTTACAGAATCAGAAACATCGAAACTGGGATCACCGTTTGACTACGAACGTCAGGCGGAATTGATCTTAGTGAGCGGCATGCCAGACCCGAGCAAAGATAAAGAATCGTTTCGAGCACACTCGGTCGAAATGTTAAAGCGATACATCAGACGTACCGATGGACATGCTTTTGTCTTATGCACAAGTTACGATTTGCTGCGATTTTTATCATCTGCTTTAACCCCCTGGCTCGCCGAACAGCAGTTGGGATTGTTAACACAAGGTGATGGTATTGGACGCACGAAGTTACTGGAACAGTTCAAGAAGAATCCACAAAGTGTACTGTTTGGTACGGACAGTTTTTGGCAAGGAGTAGACGTGCCCGGTGAAGCACTGCAAAACGTCATCATACCGCGGTTGCCTTTTAGTATGCCGGATCATCCGTTGTTGGAAGCACGCTTAGATCAGATTAAGGCTAATGGCGGTAATCCGTTTATGGATTATCAGTTACCTGAAGCAACGATTAAATTCAAACAGGGCTTTGGTCGATTAATCCGTACGCAGACCGATACGGGTATTGTCGTCGTCTTGGACCCGCGGATGCGAACACGATTCTATGGCCAGATCTTTCTGGACTCCTTGCCGCCTGTGCAGGTCAGTGAAGAGTTTGTGTACGACTACGAATGAGTCCGTGCTTTAATTCGCGAGCGGTGATTAGTCATCGGTGGATTTACCGTTGATGATTTGCAGAGGCGGGTCGGTACGAGGCTTGGGGATCGTTTGCGGCCGGCGTTCGATCGGTTTTGCGACAACATTACCCGGAGATGCTTCCTGTCGTTGGCGGATATATTGAGCACCTTCGGGGCTGTTCAAATATATTTTCAAAGGAGATTGCCATTGTGGTTGACCGCCAATCACGGGTGTCCAGCCGGTTACAAATGGTCGCCAACTACCTTGGCTAATGGAACCATATCCGCCGTGAGGAACCGTTAGAAATGGGGCCGTCATCGTCATGCTTCGCTGAGAACCTTGACTTGCCCACAGATTAAACCCACCTCGCAAATTTCCATTACGAAATCCAAACCCAAAATGGGCATCGCGGCCGTTGTATCCACCATAGGTTGGATAAACAGGGGCACCCCAATTGAAAAACCAGCCGCCGCGGCGACCACTTTGATTTAAAAACATAGATGAGCCAAATGACTCGTACCAGGAATCTTGCATGTTCCAGTGGGGTGTGGTGATCGTCGCTTGCTGTGCCTGGACCTGTTGCGTATCCAATATGCCGCTGCATAGTGCGACAACAAGAAACGTGGAAAGCAGTAATCGTTGAAATGGATAGATCTTCATAATACGAAAGTTCGCGGTAAAACGAATAGTTGCATTTCTATTGTTTCGCCACAAACACCAAAAGGCCAATAAAAAATGACGGAACTACGAAAAATATTACAAGTGTCACAAATGCTTGCGCTGGCGTCTTTTGGTGTGTACGAGTCATTCCGTACCCTAGATGCAGCACAAAATAAAATGGGATAATCAGTGGTGCGACAAGTGGAGTTAGCAGTGTGAGTTGTAAAACAGCACCTAGGCTATACCCAATCATACGTGTAGTTGTCTCGAAAGATTTCGCGTTGCCACCTAACAGCAGCATTCCGGTATGCAGAATGGCTCCGCCAGCAAACATCAAGAATGGTATTAGCACGGCACCACTTGCTAGCCAGGCGCCAAGTCCGATTCCGTAGTTAATCGCGAGTTTATTGTAATCGATGCCAGGCATATGTTCCGCTGCGAGCATACAGGCAATTGCGAGTACAGGTAGGCTGCTTATTGCAAGAAAAACGGTACCCAAAACGAGCCCTGCGAAGGCATAGCCGACAGGATTTCCCAGTCCGTCATCTTCAAACATATTTGTGAAAGCGTCCCCGGGATGAATCAATAATAACTTTGTCGTGGCCCACATCTTAGATTGGCCCCTATCGGCACTTTCCCAAGGTAGACCCTGTCGCTTAGCAGCGGGTTGTTGATTGCGAGATAAACGGGACCGACTAGGCGCCCCTAACGCCGCTGCTGCTAGCGGAGATTCTTGGGTGCCTTCAGTAGTTGAGTTTAATGTAGCGGCAGTCCAAGCGGTTGCCTGGAGTGGCTTATCTGGTTTATATCCCGCTAGCAAATCTTCGTTTCCTGAGCCAATGGTAATTGCCGCAGGTGTAGAACCGACTTCTCCATGAGGTTTACTCGGGACTCGGAAGCGATTGATGGTGGAATACTTTGGAATATCGACGTTCGCTTTACAGTGCGGGCAGCGACCTTTTTTGCCGGCGTGTTGGTGGGGGACTTTGACAGGCATATTGCATTTTGAACATTCAAATTCTATTTTTGATGCATCCGCCGTAGAGTCACTTGCGCTAGATACTGCTTCTCCACGATTTTCCACAAGCGGCAAGCTAAGACGTAAGAGCGCATTACATTTTGAGCATTGTATTTTCTTGTGGGCTTTTGTGACGGGGATTCCGAGTGTTTTGTTACAACAAGCGCAACTGAACCGAATCAGAATTTGGTCGTCTTTTTTGTGGTGAGATCCCTGCTCGACCAGTACTGTGCATTTACCGAGTTTGATATCTTCTTCGTGTGCAGTGATATCGGTTACGGGAATTTCCATTACCGCTTTGCAATGCGGACAGGCACCGTGTTTACCCGCAGCAGCAGGTGGCGCTCGCATGGGCGACTGGCAGCTTTTACAAAGGAATTCTATCGTCAATGTACTAGCGTTTGAAAAAGAGGAGTTAGCAATTGGATAAGGTATTTCATTCTATACCATCGATAGCAGAGTCAGGAAAAGATTTATGTTTTCACTCACCGAGTCGATGCAGTGGATATAAAGTCACCTCGACGACATTAGTAATTTACAATCGCACGGCCACGCCAAGTTCCCGCATTCGTTGTTTAGCGGCAGTGATTGTATATTCGCCAAAATGAAATATGCTCGCCGCCAGGGCCGCGTTTGCTTTGCCGATCAAGATCGCATCGGCCAAGTGATCGGGACTGCCTGCCCCGCCACTTGCAACAACAGGAATCGAGACAGCTTGAGCAACGGCGGCGGTAATTTCGAGGTCGTAGCCATCTTTCGTGCCATCACAATCCATACTCGTTAAAACAATTTCACCGGCCCCAAGTTCTTCGACTTGTTTGGCCCATTGCACGGCTTCCAAACCGGTTGGCGTGCGTCCACCATTAATATGGACTTCCCAAAATTCCTCTCCGTCACGGTCAACTCGTTTAGGGTCAATATTCACGACGATGCATTGACTGCCAAACTTCCTTGCTGCTTCGCGAACGAATTCTGGATTAGTACAAGCGGTCGAGTTGATAGAAACTTTATCGGTCCCGGCATTGAGGAGCGCTCGAATATCCTCGATGGTACGAATCCCTCCACCAACGGTTAGCGGCATGAAGACTTGCTCTGCTGTTCTCTGAACGACGTCGATCATAATATCGCGTTGTTCGTGACTGGCAGTGATATCTAAGAATACTAGTTCATCAGCGCCCTCGCGTTCGTAACGAGCCGCCACTTCGACAGGGTCGCCGGCATCACGGAGGTTAACAAAATTCGTTCCTTTAACCACTCGACCATGTTCAACGTCGAGGCAAGGAATGATTCGATTAGCTAGCATTAAAAAGTATTCCTAGCATCTAGCTCTTGTGGACTTTGGCAATCGCTGTTTTTGCAACTTCGATGCACTGTTTGATTTCAGCGATTGGGTTTGCCGGATTCGCTTCGTACTCTAAAGAGATAGAGCCATCTGCTGGGAATCGAGTTTTCTTCAGAGCAGTAAACATTCCGACTACATCAAGATGGCCTTTGCCAATGATGACATTGTGCGATTGCTTTTCTTGTTTTGCTTCATCTTTGATGTGCAACGCATAGACTCTTCCTTTGAGCTGATACACGGCTTTGACGGGATCTTGTTTGCTACGAATAAAATGTCCCGTATCGACACAGGATCCAATCAACGGATGGTGGTCTTTTATGGCATTAGCTACAGAATCGATCGAATCATAGATTGCTCCGGGGCCATGATTATGGATAGCGATGCGGATGTTGTATTGAGCGACAAGTTTGTCGAGCGATTCAAAAGCGTCAGCGGTCGGATTTGCTGTAATGCATTTCACGCCGATTCGTTTCGCAAAATCAAAGATGCTTTTGTTTTTGTCATGGTTACTGTTAAAACCCCACACTCCGTGAGCGACCATGTTAATGTCGGCAGTTGTGAGAAGTTGATTCAATGCCTTGAGGTTTTCGCCGGCAATGTCCTGCGGTACGTGTTTTTGGTAGAACTCGACATAATGCAAACCCATCGCTTGGATATGTCGAATAGCATCGTGTAGTCCAAAGCCACGCAGCGAGTAGCTTTGTATACCTATGGGCAGCCCTAAAAATGGACCATCGGCTCCTAACAAAGTAGGAAGATCAAACATTGCGATCCCCGCAGCAGAGGCTGCCGTAGTGGTTAAAAACTTGCGTCGTGCAATGGTTGCGTTATTGCTGGGAGCATTCATGATTGATTCACCAAAAAGAAAAACTAAGTAAAACGTTCGTAATCGTTATAAAGGTCAGTATATGATATTAAGGTATGTAGGATAAGCGTTGTAAATCGGTTTTTAGTATTGGTTTAGTACCTTGTTGCCATGGTTGCACTTAAAACGTGATAAACCGTAGTGGTGGCGTTTATTACGGAAGCAATCCTTTAGAAAAACCGTGTGCTATACTTGCCATAGTACCTTAGAACATAAACAATCCGTTTTACGACTTTTCCCCTTTTATTTTCGATTATGACCCAAGCTTCACGGAGCATTAGCAGATGGCATCAACTGAAGAGGCTACCCCTATTACAGATCAAGATGCAGCACGTTTTTTGCAGGACCGCGAAGAGCTTGAGGTCGACAAGTTGTTCCGCGCTTTAGTGAAGCTAGAAGGTTCGGACTTGCACCTGAAAGTTGGACGTCCGCCGATTGTGCGAAAGGACGGCGCGCTAAAGGAATTGAGTCGTGGCCCGATCAATCGTGAAGAGATGGTGCGGTTGTTGTTTCCGATGATGGATAAACGAAGTCGAGGTATTTTTGAAGTTGAGGGCGGAGCCGACTTTGCTTACATCGTTAATGTTGACGGTGAGGATTGGCGGTTTCGTGTGAATATGCTAACACAACTAGGTAATATCGGCCTGGTTGCTCGTCGCGTGAACAATTGGATTCCGGACTTCGAAGGTTTAAATCTCCCGCCTATCATGGAGAGTCTTTGCAAGTTTGACCAAGGAATGATTCTGCTCGCTGGTGTTACTGGTTCTGGTAAATCAACGACCATTGCATCAATGTTGAACTGGATTAATCAACGCGAAACCAAACATATTCTAACTCTCGAGGATCCGATCGAGTTTGTCTATAAAGAAGAAAAGTGTTTGATTAACCAGCGTGAAATCGGGATGGATGTGAAGGACTTCAGCATTGCCATGAAGCATGCCGTGCGTGAAGATCCCGATATCATTCTAGTTGGTGAATTACGAGACGAAGAGACATTTATGACCGCTATTCACGCGGCTGAAACGGGCCACCTCGTATTCGGAACCATTCATGCATCAAGTGCAGCGACAACGATTGGGCGTATCTTGGACTTGTTTCCAGAGGATATGCATGGTGCGATTCGCAGCGCGATTGCTTTTAATATGAAGGGTATTGTTGCTCAAAAATTATTGCCCTCGATCAAAGATGGTGTTGGTCGCGTACCAACTGTAGAAGTGATGACGTTCAATCCAACAGTCCAAAAACTGGTACTTGAAGGAACCGATGAAAAATTGCCCGATGCGATCCGCATTGGTTCGGAAGAAGGCATGCAAGATTTTATCATGAGTTTGAAAGAACTAATTGATGATGAACTGATTTCGCGAGAAACCGCGTTCCGTGTCGCACCAAACCGTGAAGCATTAAAAATGGCAATCAAAGGAATCAATGTTTCACAGCCAGGTATTCTGTAGGGTCTGTGACATTTGCTGTTTGTTTTAAAAAAGCCAAATGCATGGCTGTATGGCTTGTAATCCAAACAGCGTCGACTATCAAATCGTACCAATGTACAAGCGAAAGTGAGTTAGTAGAACGATGTCGAATATTCCTGACACAACACCTCCCAATGAACTCGGTCCGCCCGTGGAATTTAAATGCACAACGGGCGAGCAACTAGCAAGTCAGACTGCTGAGATTCAGTGCCGACAATCCATGGGAATCGTTCCGGCTAAACATATTGTCTACGAAGCAATTGTCGGGCGGGGCGATCGAATATTAATGGATTTCACGGCCCAGGGCGTGTCGTCTCAAGTGGAAGTGGATGGAGTTTTGCAAGGGTTGCCGGCGTTGGATCGCCAGAATGGTGATATGATGCTAGCGGTCTTTAAGACACTAGCTCACCTGAACCCACAAGATCGAGTGACTCAACAAGTTGGTGAATTCAAAGCGACGTTCGACAATGAAGTACGCATCTGCGAATTCACTAGCGGTGGTACTCAGACAGGTGAACGTGTCATTATTAAATTAATAAGCAAAGCAGGTAAGTTTGATTCCCTGTCAGACCTTGGAATTCGCGAGCCGTTAATCGAAGCCTATAAACGCCTTTCTGGTCGGCACGAAGAAGATAAAAAGATGCAGGTTACGTCCGGTATGGTTGTCATTGCCACTCCTCCTAATGGTGGCGGTCTGTCCACCTTCTGGGATTATGCTTTGCGGGCAACGGATCGGTTTATGCGGGATTTTGTTTGCTTCGAAACACCCAACATGAATGAAACGGACGTGGAGAATATATTAGTCGACGTCGTTGATCCGGATAAAGGAAAATCATTAGCAGCATCGATTGAAGCAGCCGATATACGCCAAATCGACGTATATCTTGTCCCTCAACTTACTGATAAAGCGACACTTGAGCGGCTTTGTTATGAAGTTAACACCGAGAGTAAACAGGTGTTTGTATCAGTTCGAGCGACTGACGGGATCGACGCATTACAGACGCTACGTTCTTCCGGCGTTGCTCCGGACATGCTAGCTCAAGCGGTAAATGGAGTGTTGCATATGCGGATGTGTCGGCGGTTGTGTGAAAACTGCAAACAGCCATTTCAACCCAATCCACAATACGTGCAACAGCTTGGATTGCCTCCCTCACATGTGCAAGTATTGTATCAACAATTTCACCCCATTCCGGACGAGCAAGGTGTTATGCCCGAACCATGCCGAGTGTGCTTAGGCCGTGGTTATTTGGGGAGAATTGGTATTTTTGAGTTAACGGAAATAACCGAGCCATTGCGGCAGGCACTTATGACGGAGGCTGACCCGGATAAATTACGCCAGCTGTCTGCTCAGCAAGGCAATCAATCGACGATAACCGAAGGAATGTTACTCGTGGCACAGGGCATTACGTCGGTGGATGAGTTACAGCGTGCGATGGGTGTCTAGAAATTCTTTTCATAATGCTGCTGTGGTGAGTGGGATTGAAGAGTTGCCGTCATTTAAAAACAACCGTGAGATAATTGAATATGTCGCCAAGCCATTCAGATAGCATAGAGAACTCTTATCAGAGCTTTCATTGGGCCGCGATC
>Ga0302132_10000128_pt1 | contig 38185 bp, 39 predicted proteins | sample CB9_321_MG_FD_203113 | JGI IMG/M metagenome (GOLD analysis project Ga0302132, IMG submission 203113) | Marine microbial communities from Western Arctic Ocean, Canada - CB9_32.1 | ecosystem: Environmental > Aquatic > Marine > Oceanic | place: Canada: Western Arctic Ocean | collected 2017-09-19
TCCACAGCCCGTCAAGCCATATACGCAGTACTGGATTTCAAAAACAGGACTATAGCCCTGTTTTTTGGAAGATCGGTACGGAGGTGGGCGTCTGAGGCAGAACCATCTGTGAGGGTAGTGATTCGATTTTGGCAGGAGCCAAAGTCTATTATGAACGACCGAGCAACACGCAAAAAAATTAGTGAGCTATCTAGCTGAGTTTATGTTAATTGCATTATACTCACCGAGTGATGCGAGTTTAGGTGCTTGAATGGTGCAGCATGAAGGTGCCTGAAAAGGGTGGTAAAAAAGGGAGAAAACGGTAATCAGTATGAAACAGCAAACAGATAAATTAAGTGGTGAGGTAGGGAAAGAATACACTTCTGATCTGACAAACCATCAGCATAAAAAAAAGCACAAATATAAAATGGGTATGATTCTTTTTATGTTTCTTGGCTCAACGTTACTATTAAGTGGCTGTGATGCGGTGTTGATGAATCCTAAAGGAGTGATCGCGTCGGATCAAAAAGATTTACTGATCTTATCCACGCTGCTCATGTTGATCGTTGTGATTCCTGTTTTTATTCTAACCTTTGTCTTCGCGTGGAAGTATCGGGCGAAAAACAAAGAGGCTAAATACACTCCAAATTGGGCGCATAGTACAATCCTTGAAATTATTTGGTGGACAATCCCTTGTATTATTATTGGGATGCTTGCCTATCTCGTATGGGTGAGCTCACATGCACTAGATCCTTATAAACCGCTCGAGGTTAACAAGGAATCTGTAAGAATTTCAGTTATAGACATTAGTGATGGTCAGCGTAAAGACATTAAAGTAATGGCAGTGGATGCTGATGTGAAGCCAGTCACTATCGAAGTGGTGGCTTTAGATTGGAAATGGCTGTTTATCTATCCTGAATATAATATTGCAACGATTAACTATATTCAGTTTCCGGCTCATGTTCCTCTGAACTTTAAGATTACAGCTGATGCGCCGATGAACTCATTTGTGATTCCAGCGCTGGGCGGACAAATCTATGCCATGGAAGGAATGCAAACCAAAATGCATTATATTGCGAATGAGGAAGGTGTCTTTAAAGGACGTTCGGTGAACTATAGCGGTGTGGGTTTTGCGGGTATGAAGTTCTTAGCAAAAGCCAGCTCTGATGATGAATTTGAAGCTTGGATAAAAAAAGTTAAACAGTCTGATCAAGTACTGACTATTTCTGAGTATGATCGGCTTGTTGAGAAAAGTGAGAACAATCCAGTAACGTATTATTCTTCTGTGAAAAAGGGTTTATTCAGTGAAATTATCATGAGATTTATGACGCCGAATATGCACAATGAAGATCATTCAGATAAACCTGTTGAAATATAAGTCAAGGATATAAAGATATGTTTGGAAAGTTAACGCTTGAATCGTTCCCATTTTTACATGACCCAATTGTGATGGGTACATTAATTATGGTGATCTTGGGTGGTGTGGTCGTATTAGGCTTGATCACTTATTTTAAATACTGGAAAACACTTTGGTTTGACTGGGTGTTGACCGTTGACCATAAAAAAATCGGTATCATGTATATCATTGTTTCTTTTGTGATGCTGTTACGTGGGTTTGCAGATGCCGCAATGATGCGTTCACAACAGGCGATTGCAGCAAGCTCAGCAGGGTATTTGCCACCGGATCATTATGACCAAATATTTACGGCACATGGGGTTATTATGATCTTCTTTGTTGCCATGCCTTTGATGTTTGGATTGTTGAACTGGATTGTGCCTTTACAGATCGGTGCGCGCGATGTGGCATTTCCCTTTATGAACTCTTTGAGTTTTTGGTTATTTGCATCGGGCATGATCTTGGTGAATATTTCATTGTTTGTTGGGGAGTTTGCACATACAGGTTGGCTCGCTTATCCGCCTCTGTCAGGATTGAAATATAGCCCAGGCGTGGGGGTTGATTATTATATCTGGGCGCTACAGATATCGGGCATAGGAACATTGCTATCTGGGATTAATTTCTTTGTAACCATTATAAAAATGCGTTGCCCAGGAATGAAGTTGATGATGATGCCTATATTCACTTGGACCGCGTTATTTTCAATGATTCTTGTGATTGCGGCATTCCCAATCTTAACCGTCACCTTGGGTATGCTTTTCCTTGATCGTTTCTTTGAGATGCATTTCTTTACTTCAGAGTTCGGTGGCAATCCGATGATGTATATCAATTTGATCTGGGCTTGGGGGCATCCTGAAGTGTATATCTTGGTATTACCTGCGTTTGGTATCTTCTCGGAGGTTGTTGCAGTTTTCTCAAGGAAAAAATTATTTGGCTATGCAACGATGGTATGGGCGACTTTCTCCATTACGCTTTTATCCTTTATTGTGTGGTTGCATCATTTCTTCACCATGGGGGCGGGTGCAAATGTTAATGCGGTTTTTGGAATCGCAACGATGATTATTGCGATTCCGACAGGGGTGAAAGTGTTTAACTGGATATTTACGATGTATCGAGGAAAAATTACTTTTACAACACCAATGTTATGGACAATTGGATTTTTGATCACCTTTACGATAGGCGGGATGACGGGTGTCTTGTTATCCATTCCTGCGGTTGATTTCCAATTACATAATAGTGTTTTCTTGATTGCACATTTTCATAACACCATTATTGGTGGGGTGGTCTTTGGGTATTTTGCAGGATTCACTTATTGGTTCCCTAAAATATTCGGCTTCAAGTTAAATGAAAATTTGGGTAAGGGTGCATTTTGGTGTTGGCTCATTGGATTCTTTGTCGCCTTCGTGCCTTTATATATCTTAGGCATGATGGGTATGACAAGACGTTTAAATCATTATGATGCGGCAACTGGATTCCAGCCACTGTTAATTGTTGCAGCCTTAGGTGCTGGCATCATTGCGGTGGGAGTTGGATTTCAAATATTGCAATTAATTGTCAGTATTAAAAATCGTAATAAGACTGAATATAAAGATGTGGATGGGGATCCGTGGGATGCAAGAACGCTTGAATGGACAACACATTCTCCAGTACCATTTTATAACTTTGCGCATGAGCCTCATGCTGACTGTATTGATTCTTTTTGGGAGGAGAAACAAAAAGGAAAGTCTGTTGAAACCAGACCTTATCAAGACATTCACATGCCGAGAAACACTTCGATAGGGTTTTGGATTGGTGCGTTTAGCCTCGTGTTTGGCTTTGCGATGACATGGCATATTATGTGGTTAGTTGGGCTGGGTGCTTTAGGTATGGCGGTGGCTTTATTTGTGCGAGCATTTGACTTTAATCGTGACTACTACGTCAAAGCAGATGAAGTTGAAAAAATAGAATTGGAGTATGCAACAAGGAGGGCGCAATCATGAGTGCGGCAACATTAACAGGTCACGAGCATCACGACCACGAACACCATGCCCATGAGCTCCGTGAAGCCGATAAGAATATTTTTGGGTTCTGGATTTATATCATGAGCGACTGTATTTTGTTCGCTTCAATATTTGCGGTGTATGCGGTTCTTTATAAAAATACATTCGGAGGTATCGGCCCTAGTGATGTGGCGAGTTTGCCTTTCGTTTTCGTTGAGACCATGCTTTTGTTGACCAGTAGTTTCACCTATGGTATTGCAATGCTTGTTCGCCGTCGCGGCTTACAGAATCAAATGTTACTTTGGATGGGCATTACTTTTGTCCTCGGTGCATGCTTTATTGCCATGGAGCTGTATGAGTTTGCGCATTTGATTCACGAAGGGGATACTTGGCAAACCAGTGCTTTTCTATCCGTATTTTTTACGTTGGTTGGCACGCATGGTTTACATGTGACCGTAGGTTTGATTTGGATGGTCACGTTGATGATTCAAGTTAAGAAGCATGGTATCACATCAACAACTTCTACCAAACTTTCTTGCCTAGGCTTATTTTGGCATTTCTTGGACGTTGTTTGGATTTTTGTATTTTCACTTGTTTATCTTATGGGAGCAATATCATGAGTCATCATGCAGGCGTAGATGCCCAATCAGGAAGCGCTGAGGGATCTGTGAAATCATATGTTATTGGCTTTGTATTATCCATTATTATTACAATTGCCGCGTTTATCCTTGTGGGAAAACAGCTATTAAGCAATGAAGCTCTATTCGTTGTGATTTCTATATTGGCTGTGGTGCAGCTGTATATTCAATTGGTTTTTTTCCTTCACTTAAATACAAGTTCAGAAGGGCGCTGGAATCTTATGGCATTCATCTTTAGTTTGATTGTCGTGTTGATTCTAGTGTTTGGATCTATTTGGATTATGTATAATCTTAATTATAACATGGTTCATTAGGACGCTACTTTGACGTTGATAAAGGATTATTATTCTCTGACAAAACCCGGTATCATTTATGGGAATAGCGTCACGGTTTTGGGCGGTTATTTTCTTGGCTCTCAAACACACTTTCACTTTCTATCATTCCTGCTAACTTTTGTTGGTATGGCGCTTATTATTGCTTGTGGCTGTGTGTTGAATAACTATATTGATCGAGATATAGATCGGTTGATGAAACGAACTAAAAATAGACCTTCGGTTCGTGGTGTGATTTCTGTTAGAAATGCGATGATTTATGCCGCTATTTTAGGCATTGCTGGGGTTTGCATTTTAGGGCTCCTAGTGAATTTATTGACACTACTGATCGCATTATTTGGTTTGTTTGTTTATGTTGTGCTTTACAGTTTATGGTTTAAGCGTCGATCACAATTTGGCACTGCCGTGGGTGCAATCTCTGGTGCAATCCCTCCTGTGGTCGGCTATTGTGCGGCGACAAATAGTTTTGATATGGGTGCGGTGATCTTATTTTTGATTTTATATTTTTGGCAAATGCCCCACTTCTTTGCAATCACCATTTTTAGAATTAAAGATTATTCCGTGGCAAAGATTCCAGTACTGTCTGTAAACAAAGGGATTTATCACACAAAGATTCGTATGCTTGCCTATATCGTTCCCTTTACGATTGCAGCTGCCATGCCAGCAGTTTTCGGGTATGCGGGTCTGCTTTATTTGATTGTGGCGCTTGGGATAGGTGTGGCTTGGTTTTGCTTGGGTGTTAGAGGGTTTGCCGCACAAAGTGATGTGATTTGGTCACGTAAGATGTTTATGTTTTCTGTAATGAATATTATGGTACTGTGTTTGATGATGTCTGTGACATAGCTGTAACAATCAATAATGATTTTATAGTAACAAGAGTCCCACACCCATAAAGATGCAAAGTACGATAGCTGATGATGCTGTAGCGACCCCTAGCTTGAGACTTGTTTTGGTTTCAGGTTGCATATTTTTCTCCATTTGTTTCATAGAAGTTAAAATTATTTACTTGAAGTATTATATCAAAAATCATGAGCAAGTTGTTAATTTGTCCTTGCTGCGAAACCATTTCACAGATTTTGGCTGGTATAGCATATATACAGCGGCGATAGTCATAACTAACTGAATAAAGATAAGTCCTGCATTCAGGTCATGAGCGTAGTGGGTTGGTAAATAAAATATGGCAACGATATACCATACGATCGCTAAGATTATATAGAGTATTTTTGCAAGTCCCATTCCTTTCCCCACCGCAAAGGCAATTAGAATTAAACAGAGATATACAACAATATCTAAAGCGATGAGTGGTGTGGTTTCACCTTTGATTGTGGCAGAGGTGAACAACTCAAGAATCCCAAGTACACTTACCGCATAGAGTAGCCAGACGGCAGTATTGACTCGTTTTGGTTTTGGCATTGCCATATTATCTCCTTGTTATAGATGATCTTCTGTCAGTGGTTAAAAATATACCCACTATAAGGATAGTGCATATAAGCCTTTGATTTCCAATAGATGAGTAATAAAAGGTGAAAAATTTCTTAAAAAGTTGAGACAAGTCATTTTTATGTTTCTACGGCGGTTGGCTAGTCATGGGCAAGATGTGTCAGCATTGACAACCATTTTCTCAATATTTGCGATTGATGTTTTTTCTTATGTAAAACGGAATAGAATGAACGGGTTAAATGGTACTCGGGGACATTTAGAATAGAGATTTCTTTAAGGTCTTCTTTGCTTAAAATAATGCGAGAAATACAGCTAATAGTTTCTGAGTTTTTAACAACTTCTTTAATAGCCTCAAAGTGATTTAATTCGATGAAGGTATGGACGTTGTTGAGCGTTGCCAATACGTGGTAGTCAATGTATTGGCGTGTTCCAGAGCCTTTTTCTCTTAAAACCCATTGGCATTTTTCAAGATCACTATGATTTAATATTTTGTTGCTAAGTGGGCTATTTTTGCGTGCAATAAAAACAAGTTCATCCATCATAATTGGCTCAATAGCAAGCTCAGGGTGTGTTTCAATACCCTCAATAATGCCAATGTCTATATCGTAGTTTAAAGCTTTTTCAATGACTTTTCGGGTGTTTTGAATCGAAAGTGAGAGGGCAATGTTTGGATGCCCTGTTTTAAATACAGAAAGTGGCTTTGGCAGTAAATAATTCCCAACCGTTGAACTCGCCCCAATGATCAGTGTTCCCGTTAGTTCGGTTGACTGAAGCATGTTTTCAAGTTCAAAGAGATTTTCAAGAATATTTTTTGCCTTAGGGAGTATTTGGTGTCCCTGCTGATTGATCACTAATTTTTTGCCTTTGCGGTCAAAAAGCAAAAAATTAAGATTTTTTTCAAGTTGAGAAAGGGAAACACTGGTTGCTGATTGTGTTAAGCAAAGCTGTTTTGCAGCACGTGAAACATTTTGATATTGAGCCACAGCAATAAAGACTTGAAGCTGTTTGAGTGAGATCATTCCGTTAGTGTCAATTTAATGGAGACATTTACGGATAACTATATCACAGAATTTCTAGCACTGTTTGTCATGGTCAAAAATTATAATTTAAATTTTCAATAGGGCTGCCCATCGAATCGTTATTTTGCGCCCTGTGGGTGTAGTGAGTGCATTTAACATGTAATAATGATAGAAATCAACGATTTCATCTGCGTATAAACCCAAGCATATTGACTATGAAATCAACTACAGTTGATGTTTGTGTATATATCTGGTCAAAATCATGTGTTTTTTATCAAAAAAGTATGTGTTATAGTTTGTCTTTCTGAATGATCATCTATGCTTTTATATATAGACGAGCCCAAAATAGTATTGGATCGGACTATGTATCAATGAAGACTTGTTCATTTATTCTTTGGAGATGATGTGAATATAAAAAAAGTTGATAAAGCAAGCCTGATGAATCTAAAGCAGTTCGATCAAATGAAGCTTTTAGATTGTATAGAAGAAATTGATTATATGCAGACGTTGCTTGCAAATGGACCAGATGGTGAGGCCCCTGTTCTCAAAACGCAATTGTTGAACTTATTTCAAGACGTAAAAAAATTAAAAGATTCTGATAATGATTGTGAAAGTGAAGTGTGGGATCGTGCCATTGAGGCAGATGAAGCGCTTTGGGCATTAGGTGCATCATGCCATAAAATTATTGTCGCACTGTATGAGGTATTAGATTGTAACCCAAACATAGAATGTCACTATATGGGTGACTTTGATGAAGATGACGAATAATTGAATTTGAATGACGTATCCGTGTCCCGTACATGGTACGGTATAAATAAATTTAAGGATTAATTACAAAAGTGTCCCAATTTGACGGGGTAGCTCAGGCGGAAGATAATTCGTATGCCATGGTCGCTATCTTTAATCACGTGTATTTCAATAGTGTAGAGGTTTTGCTATAAAAGCACAAAAACGATCGCTACAATAGGTTGTATAAAAGACGCTTTATTTTTTGATTATAGATGCATATGTCTCAACGATATAATATTGGTATTGACCTTGGCACAACCAATATTGCCGTTGCCTATCAATTAATGAATGCGAATAATGATATTCAATTATTGAGAATCCCTCAGCTCATTGCGCCTGGCTCTGTTGTGAGTCTATCCTCCTTGCCAGCCGTTCGTTACTTGGAGCCAAACGTAAAACAATCGTCAGAACTTTATCGTTTGCCGTGGGGGTGTGATGAGGTCATTATTGGAGAGTTGGCGAAAGAGGTGAGTTTAAACTCAGGCACGCAAGCAGTGCATTCGGCAAAAAGTTGGTTGGCACACCAAATGTTGGATATCACTCAGGCTTGTTTACCGATAGGAGCAATGGATGCGGCTCAAAAGGTGTCGGTGATTCAAGTGATTTCTGAGTATTTAACCTATATTGAACATGCATGGAATACGCAATTTCCACATGTTATGTTTAAAGAGCAGTCGATTGTTGTTACGATTCCTGCCTCTTTTGATGAGCGAGCGCGGCAATATATTGTGCAAGCAATTGAACAATGTGGCTTGGAAGAGGTCAAGCTATTGGAAGAGCCTCAAGCGGCATTTTATCATTGGTTGGGTTGTCATAAAGAGATGGCGGGTATTAGATGCGATGAGCCTCAAACCTCGTTAGCGTTGGTTTGCGATGTGGGCGGTGGTACCACGGACTTTAGTTTGATCTCTCTTTCCATTGACCAGAGTGGACCTCATTTTGAGCGCATTGCCGTTGGGAAACATTTGTTGCTGGGTGGAGATAATATGGATCTCGCCATATATCATTATTTAAAACAGAAATATCCAGATGAAGTGTCAGCAGAAAATCGAGCACAATGGATAATGCAAGCAAGATTGGCGAAAGAAAAATTATTGGCAAATAAAACGCAAGACGTTGCCAACCTAATTGTCTTACAGAAGGGAAAATCTCTTTTTAAAAACCAAAAAAAGGTTCAGCTTAAGCAATCAGAAATCGAGCAAATCATTTTGAATGGCTTTATGCCACAAGTTGAGATTGGTGACACGCCAAATAAACCAAGGCATGGTATTCGGAGGATTGGTCTTCCCTATGAACATGAGGTGGCCATTACGAAGCATTTAGGTGCCTTTTTGCGGGATGTATCTAAGGTGGTGCATCAACGGTTCCCCAATCAATACCCTAGTAGTGTGGTCATTCCCGATGTGGTGCTGTTCAATGGTGGTGTTTTTTATAGTGAGCGGTTGCAAGAGGCGGTGCTTCAAAATATTAGACGTTGGAAAGAAAAATGTGGGCAGGATCCAGAAGTAGATTGTTTGGTCACAGATTCTCCATCTTTGGCCGTTGCAAAAGGTGCCGTTTACTTTCAAATGGCAAAAGAAAAACCTGGAATGCAGATTAAAAGCGATGTTCCCGCGAGCTACTTTATTGAATTAGATGGAGGAAATAACAGGTTACTATGTCTGTTGCCTCAAGGGAGTAAAATGAATGAAAAGGTTGAAATACCACAAAAGTTTAAGCTTAAAGTAGGAGAGATGGTTTCATTTCCTTTCCTATACGCAAGAAATTATCCTGAGGTTTATTCTGGTGTAATTTGTGAAAAAAGCAAAGAAATGGTGAGATTGCCACCGTTGCTTCTTGCCATTGATCAGGACAACGTCCAAAAACAAGAAATTGAAGTTCGCTTAAGTGCAATTTATACGGATATTGGGGTGATTGAAGTGGAGGCATCCGCGGATAATGGGCAATGCTATCGGCTACACTTAAATACAAATCAAGATATATCCGTAAATGCAAATTCAGAGTTTCTGAAAAAAAAGGTGTCAGTAACAAATGTAGACAAGTTGGGCGAAAGCACAATACAGACGGTCATAAAATTATTGGCAGATTATTTTGTCAGAAAAAGGGTCGCATTATACGAAGTTAAAAACCAGCTTCAAACTTTGGTTGGAAATGGCGACAAATGGCATTTATCAGTAGCAAGAGAATTATTTGATATTCTTTGGGATTTCAAAGGGAAGCGTATAAAAAATGCAGAGGCTGAGCGCACATGGTTAAGCTTGCTTGGGTTGAGTATTCGTCCAGGGTTGGGGGATATTGGTGATGTCGAAAGAATTAAAAAGATGCATCAACTGTATGAAGAGGGTGTACAATTTAGAGGTGTTGCGCAAAATCATGCTGAATGGTGGATTCTTTGGCGTAGAGCATCATTGGGGCTATCTGCGGATCAACAGCAAGTTTTATTTCATGCGATAAAAGCCGTTATTTTTACCCGAAAAGACCAGTTAAATAAAGTGACCCGATTTGCGCTTGTAGAAAAGATGCGCCTGCTTGCAAGCCTTGAAAAAATTAGGATGACAGATCGAGTGAAATTGGGGGATATGATTTGTGCAAAATTAATGAAGTCACCACAAGATATACTCCTATGGTGGATGATATCGCGGGTGGGAACTCGTGAAAGTTTTGCTGACGTTATTGATATGATTCCCATTGACGTGGTGGAAGGGTGGCTGACAAAATTGCTCACGCTCACGACCAATAAACAGATACAAATTACGGTTGTGAAAACGTGGTGTTTGATGGCAAGAAAGGTTGAAGCGGAAGAACAAAATATCGACAAGATTCTATATAAAAAAATGGAGCAACGGTTAAACCGTCACCCAAAAGAGCTGGCTATATTACAAGGGAAAATGGTTCTTTCAGAGGAGCTTATGCAATTTGCGATGGGTGATGCTTTGCCATTGGGGTTAAGCCTGTCATAATGTGCTGAAAAGATGAAAGAATAATAGGGTTTATAAAATGAGTGATATTCCAAATTGCCAAAAATGTGCGTCAGAATATGCCTATGACGATGGTGGCGTGATGTATATCTGCCCTGAATGTGGACATGAATGGGGTAAAAATGATGTGATAAATATCGAAGATCAAGAGGATACTATTCGGGATGCGAATGGCAATGTATTGGCGGATGGAGATACGGTTACGGTTATTAAAGACCTCAAGGTTAAAGGTACCTCATCGGTTGTTAAAGTCGGGACGAAGGTAAAGAATATTCGTCTTGTGGGGGGTGATCATGATATTGATTGTAAGATTGAGGGTATTGGTTCGATGAAACTAAAATCTCAGTTTGTGAAGAAGGCGTAGAGAGTTTTGAACAAGAAAATATTATTCGGGGTGACAGGAAGCATTGCAGCTTATAAGATCCTTGAAACAATCCGTTTACTACATAAATTAAACCAAGAATTTGAAATTAAAGTGGTGATGACAAAATCGGCTTGTGAATTCATTCAGCCACTTTCTTTTGAAACACTATGTGGGCACCCCGTATATTTAGATACTTTTGAGTATACGGATTCAGCGATGGAGCATATTGAATTAGCGCGGTGGGCAGATCATATTGTGGTAGCGCCAGCCTCCGCGAGCGTCATAGGGAAAATAGCGAATGGGCTGGCTGATGATTTACTGTCAACGCTGTTGATGGCAAGACAGTCCCCCGTAACGATTGTGCCTGCAATGAATATGCATATGTGGCAGAATCCAGCACTGGAAGAAAACCTAGCAAAAGTTAAAAAGTATGGTTGTCGTATCCTTGGACCGGATCAAGGAGAGCAGGCTTGTGGTGATTATGGCTTTGGTCGAATGGTGGCACCTGAAACTATTGTCGGATATTTGGCGGGGGAGACACTGTCTCAAACATGTTTAGCCAAGGTTTTGATTACTGCAGGCCCAACAGTAGAACCCATAGATCCAGTGAGATTCTTATCTAATCATAGTTCAGGAAAAATGGGATATGCATTAGCGGAGTCATTACAAACTTTGGGTGCGTCGGTGACACTTGTCAGTGGACCAACACAGTTAGAAACACCGTATGGCATAAACCTTATAAAGGTTAAAACAGCACAAGAGATGTATGATGCCGTGATGGTGAATATTGTAGAAAAAGATATTTTTATCGCAGCGGCGGCGGTTGCGGATTACAGAGTGAAGTCTTATTCGGAAAGTAAAATAAAGAAACAGGGTTTGGATGAGAAAATCACGCTTGAAATGATTAAAAATCCAGATATTTTGAAAGCAGTGAGTGTTTCTAATAACCGACCATTTTGTGTGGGATTTGCGGCGGAGACGGATAATCCAGATAGCAATGCACGTAAAAAAATGATGGCTAAACAGCTGGATATGTTGGTGTTGAATCGTGTGGATAAAAAGTCTGGTTTCCCATTCTATGCAGATGAAAATCAGGTGGATTTATATTTGAAAGGTGTCGAAAAACCAGAATCGTTTGATCAGCTAGATAAATCTGACTTAGCCACTAAATTAACCAAAGCTATTTTAGAGCATATCGCCGTAGATTAATCATATATTTCAGGCGGATAACGTTTCAGAAATACATGCCTTTTGAAAAGACTTTTCAAGCACAGAGATAAGATTTTTAGGGTCTTTGATCGGTGGTACCATATTGTACTCTATGCCCGCATTGTATTTACAGGCAAGTTCGTAGGTAAGGCGCAATACGGAAAAATCTTCAATGGCAAATCCCACAGAATCAAAAATCGTGATTTCTTGATCATTTTCTCGAGCAGGTTTTTTACCCGTGACAATTTCCCATAGTTCAGCATGGACGATATTAAGCGCCGTTTCATGGTCGAATCTTTGAATTTCTCCTTCAATAAAGGATTGCTCAAAAAACTCAACAATAACTTTACTGTCGGGGAGTAGCTTTATATCAAGCTCTGTTTTTCCTGGGCAGTCACCACCTAGTCCATTGATGTGAGCGCCTGCTTTTACCCATTCTTTTTTGACAACGTCTACATGATTTTTACAGGCGGTGCAAACGATAATGATGTCGGCATCTCTCACCGCACTTTCGCCATCGTCACAACGAATTAATTCAAGCCCTGAGTGCGCCATATTTTTCTCAAATTTATCCATTGCCTTGGGATCAACATCATAAAATCTGACCGTTGTGATGTTTCGAACCATTTTATGGGCAAGCACTTGAAATTCACTCTGAGCGCCAGTGCCAAGTAGGGCTATAATTTGTGAATCTTGACAAGACATCAGGTCTGTAGCGAGTGCCGAGGTCGCAGCTGTGCGAAGTGCGGTTAAGGTTGTCATTTCGCTAATCATAAGTGGATAGCCATCTTTAACACGAGATAGTTGCCCCGTTGCAATCACCGTTTGCTTGCCGCTTTCTGGGTTTTTAGGATGGCCATTCACATATTTGTAGGAGTAAAATACGTCATCACAAATTGGCATGAGTTCAATCACGCCACCAGGAACATGTGAGGCTGGTCTTGGCATTTTGTCAAAATTTTCCCATCGAGAAAAATCCTCTTTGGTATAAGTCATGAGGTCCTTTAAGAAATTATTGAATCCATGTTTTTGAATCAGGTCTGCAAGCATTTCCACAGAGAGTAATTTAACCATTATAAGAGCCTTCCATTAAGTGCATACATAACCTGAAATGGTTAATGTGTATGAGGTTTATTTTGGCATGATTCTATAAGGAAAATTGCTTTAAAGAAAGGTGAAACATATTTTGAATTATGCCCAAAAACTGAGGATGACTCAGGTGAATCGCTATAATTATATGCGCCATATCTGATTGCATCGTGATCTATTTGCGTAAATATGCAAATTATTGGTATTTTATTGGATATTGATTACAATTATTTTAACAGAAACTTTTGTAACTATTTTGACATGTGGCTTAGGGTGGGGGATATGAAGAGCGATAAAAGGAGCTGTTTGAAAGATTATAAGATAGGCTATACTTTGGTTGAATTAATGATCGTCATCGCGATCGCTGCGAGACAGGGAGAGGCGAAGCCGAGGTCGAGTAGTCCTCAGAAGGGCTGCCTTTCGGCTCCATTGAGAGATTGTGCGTAGCGCTTCGACCTTTGGACGCTGGAAGGTATTTCCCAGCCCGTAGAGCCATATACGCAGTACTGGCTTTCAAAAACGAGACTGTATTGTTATTTGGAAGATCGGTACGGAGGTGGGCGTCTGAGGCAAAACCATCTGCGAGGGTAGTGATTCGATTTTGGCAGGAGCCAAAATCTTCTATGAACGACCGAGCAACACGCCTTGATATGGCTGAAATTGGTGTGCCACTATCGGCAACGAACAATGGAAATATGTCTGTTATTTTATGCCCTCAAGTTGGCGGGGCAGTATTCAATGGCAATGCAAATATTGGACCAGTGGGGTGTTAGAATCACGCAAATATTTCCCACCATCCTGTAGAGATGAAATGTGGGTGCAGCCGTTTACTTGCGGTTAAGATTATTTATCGCGGTAGGTAATACGCCCTTTGCTTAGGTCATAAGGTGTCATTTCAACCTTAACTTTATCACCTGTTAATATACGGATATAGTTTTTACGCATTTTTCCTGAAATATGTGCTGTCAAGATATGACCGTTTTCTAATTCAACTTTAAACATGGTGTTAGGAAGGGTGTCGATAACAACGCCTTCCATTTCAATATTTTCTTCTTTTGCCATTGGACGCCTCTTAGTGCATTAATTATTTACGATAAAAATCTGCTCGAATGATGCACTAATTTTGATTGCTTTTCAATGAAAAAACGTTATTGATCCAAATATTTTTCAGCATCTAATGCTGCCATACATCCAGTGCCAGCAGAAGTACATGCTTGGCGGTAAATATAGTCACAAGCATCGCCTGCTGCAAACACGCCTGGGATGCTTGTTGCGGTTGCATTTCCATTTAAACCAGATTTAACAGTAATATAGCCATCGTTCATTTCTAGCTGATCAGCAAAAATTCCAGTATTGGGTTTGTGTCCAATGGCAATAAAAATGCCATCAACAGCCACATCTTTAGCAGCCCCTGTTTTAACATTCTTGATACGCATACCTGTCACACCCATCTTGTCTCCAAGTACCTCATCAAGGATATGGAAGTATTTAAAAGAAATATTGCCTTCTTGGGCGCGTTTTTTGATGTGGTCGATCAGAATTTTTTCAGAGCGGAACTCATCACGGCGGTGTACAACAACGACATCTTTAGCGATGTTTGATAAGTAAAGTGCCTCTTCAACAGCAGTGTTGCCACCACCAATCACGGCCACCGTTTTATTGCGATAGAAAAAACCGTCGCAGGTGGCACAAGCTGAAACCCCCTTTCCCATAAAGGCTTCCTCAGAGGGCAGCCCAAGGTATTTCGCAGATGCGCCTGTGGCAATGATCAGTGCGTCACAAGTATATATCCCGTTATCGCCTTCTAGTTTAAAAGGTTTGCTTTTTAAGTCAGAAGTATGAATGTGGTCATAGATGATCTCGGTATCAAAACGTTCTGCATGTGCTTGCATCTTTTGCATCAGCTCAGGTCCTTGAATACCATTTGCTTCGCCAGGCCAGTTATCAACGTCTGTTGTGGTGGTAAGCTGTCCACCGGGCTCAATACCCGTCAGTAAAACAGGCTTTAGATTGGCACGGGCAGCATAAACGGCAGCCGTGAAACCTGCGGGCCCTGAACCTAATATAATAAGTTTATGGTGTTGTGTTTTTGACATGTGAACTCTAAGCTATGATTCTAATTGCCATATATTGTAGTATGTAACATAATGCTTGGGTAGTGGTTTTTATCAGTAGGATTAAGGGAATGCAACATAATTCGGAATTCTTAAAACTTGTCAATAATGCGCGAAAAGCAATAAAAGAATGTAGTGTTCATGATTTGAAGAAAGAACTGGATGGTGGCAATAAAAATTATCTTATTGTGGATGTCCGTGAGGAATCCGAGTATGCAGCAGACCATGTTCCGGGTGCAGTTCATATGGGTCGTGGTGTGATTGAGGTAAAGATCGAACAACGCATTCTAAATAAAGAGCAGCCCATGCTGTTGTATTGTGGTGGTGGGTTCCGTTCAGCCTTGGTGGCTGAAAGTATTCAAAAGATGGGTTATACGGGCGCTATTTCTGTAGATGGTGGTATGCGTGGTTGGAAAATGGAAAATTACCCTGTGACACAGGCATAATTGATGTTTCGGATTGGTCACGGTTATGATGTCCATAAATTTAGTGCGCATCCAAAACCCCTAATTGTTGCTGGGCTTGAGGTCGACCCTGAAATGGGTGTTCTGGCACATTCAGATGGCGATGTTGTTTTACATGCTTTATGTGATGCCATTTTGGGTTCTGTTTGCATGAGAGATATTGGTTTTCACTTTCCTGATTCGGATGTGAAGTTTAAAGGTAAGAATAGTGATTTCTTTGTGGTTTCAGCACAGGAAATGGCTGCTAAAAAAGGCTATGTGATTGGGAATATAGATATTACAATAGTGGCACAAGTGCCTAAGTTTTTGAATTATATTGAAGCAATGAAAGTCTCCATCCAGAACATATTGAGTCTGGGTGATGATAAAGTGAATATAAAGGCGACCACAACTGAAAAACTGGGTTTTGTGGGTCGAAAGGAAGGGATTGCGGCACATGCTATCGTTTTAATGAATAAAACGTAGGAAGAAAGTAGGAGTTTGAATTATGTATGCATTATGGATTGTATTGGCAGCTGTTATTGCCTTTTTTGCTGGCTGGGGAATCGGATTTGTTCAGGCAAAGAAAACGGGTAAAACCTCTGAGTTGAGCGCTGATTTGGAAATGGCGAAACGTGAGCTGAGAGAGTATCAGGAAAGTGCCAATAGGCACCTGAATCGTACAGCAGAGTTAATCTCTGATGTTTATGAAAAATGCCATGAACTTCAAGAGCTTACCTTGTCTGGAAGTGTGCGTTTGAATAATGATATTTCTCGTCAATCGTTGTTACAACCAGCAACCTACGTCTTCGATCGTGCAGAGCATGACAAAAAAATGGCAATACAAAGAGAACAAGAGGCTGGATCAGCGTTACCTTCTGATGCGCTTGACTCTAAATCTGAAGAACTTATTTTAGATGAGCCGCCAAGGGATTACGCTGAAAAATAATCATTTATAAAGCAGACTTGGTTAGGCAGGATGAATAAAAACCACGCTCAAATCGGCGAGATAAAAAGAACACCTGAAGACTTTAAGGTCGTAGAGCAACTTGGCTTCGACCTTACAGGTGAAGGTGAGCATGTTTGGCTATATATCCAAAAACGATTGTTAAATACACAAGATGTTACCAAACGTATTGCACGTTTAGCCAATGTTCCGAGACGTGATGTGGGTTATTCTGGTTTGAAGGATAAGCTTGCAGTGACTGAGCAATGGTTTTCAATATACCTTCCCAAAGGTGAAGTGCCTGATTGGACCGAATTAAATGATGACCAGTTAAAAATTCTGAAGATTAGTCAGCATGCTAAAAAACTGAGAGTCGGAACACATAAATGTAATCATTTTGTGGTGACAATTCGAGATTGTTGTGTTGACCCTATTCATCTGGCGCAGGCAATCGATAAAATAAAATGCCAAGGTTTTTTGAATCTGTTCGCAGAACAGCGTTTTGGGCGTGAAAATGCGAATGTAACAAAAGCATTGGATTGGTTGTCTGGAAACTTAAAAGTACGTTCTCCAAAAGATAAAGGTTTTTTATTATCTGTTCTACGTTCCTATTTATTTAACCGTTATGTGCTTGAGCGAAAAGTATCTTCATTAACGCAAAATGTCTTATGTGGAGATATTGTTGGTTTTGTGGGTGCGAACACTTGGTTTATGGTAACAGCTGAAAATAAGGATGATGTAGAGGCTCGTATACTAAGTGGTGAATTGGTGGTTGCCGGTATTCTGCCAGGGAAAGATAAGAAGTTGCAGTTAGCTGAAGATGGAAAGCAATTTGCAGAGAAATTATGGGCAGATTATGCTTGGTATAAGGACTTATTAGCACAAGATATTGAGGTCGGATTTCGCGCTTTGAGTATTGCCCCTATTGATTTGTCGTATGTATATGATGAGAAAATTCAAACACTTGTACTTGATTTCTCATTACCCACCGGTAGTTATGCGACGACATTGATTGATGAATTATCTTTAATTTTATTAAAATAGAGCAAAACAGAATGGTCAAGCATTATGACATAATAATTATAGGTGGTGGAATTTCAGGCTTAAGCGCGGCACACTACGCTTCCCAACAGAATCAAAAAGTCTTACTTCTTGAAAAAAATACAAAAGTAGGTGGGTGTGTTCACACTTACACATCGGAAAAGGCAGATGGTTTTTGGCTTGAGATGGGTGCCCACGCAGTTTATAACTCCTATGATCGTGTGTTGCAGTTAGTGGAGGCATTGAGCTTAAAAGATCAAATCCAAACACGGAGAAACTTACCCTTCAAATTATATGATGGCATTCAGACAGTTTCAGTCTTTAAAGCTTTAAATCTTGTTAGAATGGGGATGGGTATTTTAAAGCTCAAAATGTTGTCTAAAAAAGATTGTACTGTCTCAGATTACTATCAGCGTATTTTTGGGAAAACAAATTACCAGAATATTTTAAGATATGCTTTTGATGCGGTGCTATCACAAGATTCAAAAGATTTCCCAGCTGAATTATTGTTTAAGTTTTATAAGCGAAACAAAAATTTCCCGAGAAGTTTTACCTTTAAAAATGGCTTGTCTATTTTAGTGGATGCGCTTGTAAAATCCTCTGATTTTGAGCTAAAAACAAATGCCATGGTCACTAATATCAAAAGAGTTGATAACCTTTGGCATGTTGTATCTGGCAATGAAAGTTATACTTGTCAGAAATTAGTGTTAGCAACACCATTGTCAGTGACCAGGGTTCTTTTGCCTGAGGAGTTTAGTGGGGTAGCAGAAAAACTCACATTACCCCAAGTCTCTAAGATCACATCGTTCGGCGTGATCGTGAATAAAAATATCGTGAAGGATATTCCTGCATTGGCGGGTCTGATCGGTATTGAGCAGCCTTTTTATTCAATGGTTTCGCGAGATGTGGTGGATGATGATCAATATCGCGGATTCATTTTCCATTTTAAAGGAGAGCTGGAATATTCCCAGACCCAATGTTTGGACTATGCTTTAAGGTTCCTAGGTGTATCAGCTGATGCAGTTGTAGACTCTGTGTTGGTTGATAATACATTGCCGATGATTACCCCAGAATTTTTAAATGGGTTAACAGAAATGCAACAAGCGTTATTTGATAAAGATATTTATCTGACAGGAAACTATTTTTCTCGTTTGGCGATTGAGGATTGTGTAAGGCAATCTGAGAGTATTTTATAAAATCAAGGTGGTGTTGTTAGGCGGTTTTTGGCTATACTGACGAAGTGATTAACGATTGTCGTAGGATTTGTAATATGTATCAATCAACAACAAAAAACCTTGAACTGATGAGTGGTGCTCGCCATGCTTTATCAGGGAAGTGGTTATTTGCCATTGTCATGTTTATTGCCTTGGGCGTATATCAGGCAGGTGCGCATGTGATACCTGTTATTGGTTCTCTTGCAGTGTTTCTTTTTGCAGGCTCGGTGGGCGTTGGGTATAATCGTTTTTCCCTCGCAATTTCTAGAGGAAAAATACCAGAGGCAGGCATTGTTTTGAGTGGTTTTAAAAACTTTGCAACCAATACAATAGCCTTCATTCTCATGTTTATTTTTGTATTGCTGTGGATGTTATTACTGGTGATTCCAGGTATTGTTAAAGCCTATGCTTATTCTCAAACCTTATACCTTTTAGCCGAACACCCGGATATGACAGCGATTGAAGCGATTACAAAAAGCCGAGAGTTAATGCACGGCAATAAGCTAAAGCTTTTTGGATTGAGCTTATATATGTTAGGTTTAGCAATCTTATGTGTGCTCACTCTGGGAATAGGATTTATTTGGCTAATGCCTTATCAAAATATCGTTTTTGCTCGTTTTTATGATGACCTTCAATCTGTTCAAGACGCTCCAGAAGTGGAGCAGATTTCAGTACATTGATTGCCTTAGTGATGAAAATGTTTTGAATCTTTGGTTTCAGGCATTTTAAATATTAAGAGTAATGTTACGAAAGAGGCAATAATCAAATAATAAGCGGGGGCTAAGTCATTTCCTGTTTGTGCGACAAATAGTGCTGCGATAACGGGTGCAGTTCCACCTAGTAAGGCGTTGCTAATATTATAGCTGGCGGAGACGCCACTATATCGTGTATCCGTTGGAAATAGTTCATTGATCGCGACTTGAAATGCACAAGTAGCGGCAGAAATGAGTAGTGCCAAGAAGCCTTGTGCCATCATGATCAAGATGAAAGTACCATTGGTGAAGATATTAAAGAGTGGGTAGGCGGTGAGCATTAAAATAATGGTTGGAATAACAATCATTACTTTGCGACCCAAGCGATCAGAAAGATAGCCCCAGAGTGGTGCAGTGATGGCATAGACGGCCGAGAAGAACGTGGTAATCCAAAGCACTGTGCTTTCATCCATATTGCGTAAGGTAATGAGGCTGTTAGGTAAATAAGCTGCCATGATGTAATAAGCAATTCCGAGATAACCTGTTAAAACGAAGACATACATAAGCTCTTTTTTATGGTATCTCCAAGTTTGCAGCAGTGGAAACATTTCTTTCTTAGCGCCAGATTCTTTGCGATATTGAATATACATGGGTGACTCTGAGACGGATTTTTGCATATAAAAAGAAATAATGGCTAAAACAAATCCCACCATGAAAGTGGCGCGCCAACCCCATTCAACCATTTGATCAAAGGTGAAGAAATGTGCCAATATTGCCACAATCATAGAACTCAGAAGTACACCCACGGAGGAAGACACAGTGGCAAGTGAGGTAATGAGACCACGATGTTTTTTAGGTGCATGCTCAATTAACATAACGAGAACGCCCGTATATTCACCACCCACTGAAAATCCTTGAATCATCCTTGCAAAAACAAGGATAACGACGGCAAGGGCGCCAACTTGTTCGAAGGTTGGTGATAGAGCCGTGATCAGCATTGGGAGGCTCATTAATATGATGCTGAGTTTTAGCGCGTAGTTTCGCCCCTTTTTGTCACCAATATGTCCAATAATAATGCCGCCCAATGGGCGCATAAGATAGCCTGCCGCAAAGACACCAAATACCAAAATTAAGCCCACCATTTTATCGTCGTGAGGGAAAAAAACGACAGATAGATAGGGTGCGGTAAAAGCATAAAGAGTGAACTCAAACCACTCGAGACATGCGCCAAAGGCGGTAAACCCAATGGCTTTTTTATCGGTAACTGTGTTCATAGTTGTTGCCCATGTGTGAGTTGGGTGTGGATTGTACCAGCTTATGATTTGAATATATATGGGCTATCTACTGTTTCTTCAGCGGTTTCTACTACAGATTTCGATGGGAGTCTGGATTTATTTTATAATGGCTGGATTGACTGTAAGTTTTCTCTGGCTTAGTCTGTTTTATATAGGTTAAGTGATGCAAGAGGTGAAGGGATGCTTTTAAAAACTAAGATGCAAAGAAAAGTTAAGGTGTTGAAATATAATGTAATAGATCGAGTATTATCTGGATTTTTATTTGGGTTTCTAGCACTTTATCTATCTTTGGGTGATGCCTATGCTATTGCGATTCAAGAATCAGATCAACGTTTTCATCCTGTTGTTGGTGATCATGGTATGGTGGCAACACAGGAAAAAAAGGCCACATTGGTCGGTGTTGAAATACTTAAGAAAGGAGGCAGTGCCATTGATGCGGCCGTTGCCGTTGGTTTCGCTTTGGCAGTGACTTTACCCAAGGCTGGGAACCTCGGCGGTGGCGGGTTTATGATGATTAAAAGTAGTGATTCACCAGAGGTGGTCGCATTAAATTATCGGGAAAAGGCACCAATTCTGGCGACAAAAAATATGTATTTAGACCAAAATGGAGACGTTGATCGCCATAAAGTCTCCGATACTTATTTGGCATCAGGAGTGCCTGGCACGGTGGCAGGCTTGCTTTGGGCACACGATAAATATGGAAAATTACCATTAAAAGAAGTGATGGCACCGGCAATATCTTTGGCTGAAAATGGTTTTATCATTGAACCTTATTTTGCAGAATCTTTAGCGGAAGCCGCACCTAGACTGAAAGACTCTAAGGCGGCAAGTAGTGTTTTCTTTAAGATGGATGGCTCATTATATCAAGCGGGCGAAATTTTAAAGCAACCTGACTTGGCAAATACGTTAAAGCTAATTTCAAAAAATGGTCGAGATGCATTTTATAAGGGGAAGATTGCCGAGTTAATAGTCGTTGATATGAAGAAACACGGTGGAATCATTACCATGAAAGACTTGGAGGCTTATCAGGTAACGGTTGAGAAACCCATAAAAGGGATTTACCGAGGCTATACGATTTATTCCATGCCACCACCGAGCTCTGGAGGTATCGTCATGATGGAGATATTGAATATCTTAGAAGGCTACCCTATGGGGAAATACGGTTTGAATAGTGCCAAGACAATGCATGTGATGACGGAAGCTTTTAATTACGCTTACAATGATCGCAATACGGATTTAGGAGACCCTTTATTTGTTAAAAACCCAACGAAAAAACTGACTTCCAAGCAATATGCGGAAAGCATTCGGCAAAAAATTGATTTATCAAAGCACACGCCAAGTAGTGTGATTTCTAAAAGCATAACACCTGATCATGAAAGCACCCAAACAACGCATTACAGTATTATAGATCATGAAGATAATGTGGTTTCGAACACCTATACCCTTAACTACTCTTATGGCAATGGGAAGATGGTAAAAGGTGCAGGCTTTTTACTGAATAATGAAATGGATGATTTTACCGCGAAAGTGGGTGCGGCCAATGCTCATGGGCTTGTACAAGGAGAAGCAAATGCTATTGAACCTCAAAAAAGACCGTTAAGCTCAATGTCACCAACGATTATGATTGGACCTAAAGGCGTATTATATGCAACTGGCTCTCCAGGTGGTGGTCGTATTATCACAACGGTGTTGCAAGTGATTTTAAATATTGTGGATTATCAGCTGGATTTGCAGAGTGCTGTGAGTATGCCCAGAATGCACAGTCAGCTATGGCCTGATGAGATTATGATTGAACAAGGTTTTAGTGTAGACACAGTGAATATTTTGGAGGTCATGGGGCATAAGGTCGTGCTTTTTGATGCAATGGGCTCAGCTCAAACGGCGAAGAAAAGTGATCACGGATTTAAAGGGGCGGCTGACCCTCGGCGTATGGGTGCTTATGCCGAGGGGTATTGATCTTGGGGAAAGTCTTTTTATTTATTTTGTGAATTTATCAATATCTTCTTCTTGAATTTTATATTTGTTTTTAAGTCCATGTTCATCAAATTTATCCCCTTTATCAAGTTTGATCCTAAGGCGTAAATTATTCGCAGAATCTGCATTTTTCATGGCTTCTTCTAAAGATATCTCACCACTTTTATAGAGATGAAAAAGCGCGCCATCAAAGGTCATCATACCTAAGCTCTCTGATTTCTCCATGGTCTCTTTTAACTCATCAACTTTGCCACCTTTGATTTGTTCGCTAATTAAAGGGGAGTTAATGAGTATTTCTGCCGCCAGTGCACGTTTCCCTTTTAAGTTTGGAATAAGGCGCTGGGAAATAATGCATTTGAGATTTAAAGATAGATCAAGCTGTAGCTTTCGATGCATGTCTTCGGGGAAGAAGTGTAAGATTCGATCAATCGCTTGGTTCGCATTATTGGCGTGAAGGGTGGAAATACATAGATGGCCTGTTTCAGCAAAGGTTAGTGCGTGCTCCATGGTTTCTTGATCTCGGATTTCACCAATCTGTATCACATCTGGGGCTTGCCGTAACGTATTTTTAAGTGCGGTGGCAAATGTTTCTGTATCTGTGCCGACTTCTCTCTGGGTGATCAGGGATTTATTGTGGGGATGGATGTATTCAATAGGATCTTCAATGGTGATGATATGTCCGCCCTCATTCGCATTTCGATGACCAATAAGGGCGGCCAAAGATGTGGACTTTCCTGAACCTGTACCACCGACAAAGAGAATTAAACCCCGTTTTGTCATGATGAGATCTTTCATGATTTGTGGCAGTCCAAGATCGTCTGCAAGTGGGATATCTGTTTTGATGTGGCGAAGCACCATGCCAGTTTCATTGCGTTGCCGAAAAATATTGACCCTAAAGCGAACATCGTCATAAGCAAGGGCAAGATTCATCTCACCTGTTTGATCAAACTCGGAAATTTGCTTATCATTCATAATCGAGGCGGCAATCTCATGCACTTCACCAGAGGCAAATTTCTTCTCACTGATAGGGTGTAATGCGCCCTGGGTTTTTATACTTGGGGATGCTTCAAAGGTAAGATATAAGTCAGAGCCTTCATTTTCCACCATGACAGCGAGCATTTTTTTTAGATCAAGAGCCATGTTTTTGCTTTTTATTCAGTATGTTTACTCTTAAATAAAGCAGGAAATGGTTAAAAATTCCAGTTGGAATGGAGTTATATGGGTTGAGGCTATAAAAAGATGTTTTATATGAAGATTTTAAAAACTATATTGCAAACCAATATTTTGCTCTTGAACAATGATGCTGTCAGGCACACCTACGGTTCCAGCGCCTAAGATGCTACTTGAAAATGTTCCTAATACATTTAGGTATGCAGTGTTTGAGTATTCGGCATAAACACTAAGGTTTTGGGTGATGTCGTAATCCGCCCTTAAACCAGCGTTTAGGTTCACACCAGCCATGGCGCCATCTGAGGATCTAAAGTAACCAGCTCCAAGTCTTAATTCCGTATAAAATTTATTTGTGAAATAAGTCCCTATAAAACCATTAAGGCTTAGGCTATTTATCGAAGAGTTGCTGCGAGTTTAATCGAGTAATTTGCCTGAGGCTGGATTAAATATACCCATTACACCTGTCGGAGCATTGCCGACAAGCTTGTATTCAAGCTCTGGTCCAAAGTATAAAGAAGGCGCGCCATCTTTATTGCCGAAAGCAAATTGATAGCCCAGTGCCATGTTGAGATTGACGCCAACAGAGCTGTACCCTGGTAAAGTCATGGTTTTAGTTGATCCATTTCCGTACGTAACCGTACTTGTTGTGACACCAGTAGAAGATTCATTTATACCTGTTGATATGTTAACGTAACCTAGAATATTGATTGTTGTCAGCCATAGCAGAGGTTGCCATGAATGTGCTTATAGTAGCAATAATGAGCAATGTTCTTTTAAAACTGCGCATATGTTTAGTTCTTTATTTTAAAATAAAAACGGCATCCTAGCACAAACTTCATGAGTGTTACACTATCAAATGCGCACGATTGCGTGCAGAAATTAAATTTTATTCTGGATTAAGCAAAATAATTAAAAAACATTTCATGGCTCCCTTTATCTAGTTGGCTAGACTTGTATACCAATAAAAAGGAGGTCTTAATCATTGTGGTTTCCATTGGGAGAATGGCGAGTAGATTTGATGTTAGCTCCTCTTCAATAATGCATTTTGGCAATATTGCAATCCCGATATTTGCTTTAGCAGCTTCCTTGGCCGCAAGATATGAATCTACATAAATTGGCTGCTTTTTCATGCCCCACTGTTTAAATAGTTCATTGTGCTTAGTTTGTGTAATCGAGGCGGTATGCGTGGAAAGATAGTTTGAATGACAGATATCATGGGCGGTTAAGCGTTTGCATTGGCTTAATGGGTGTTTGCTGGAGGCGACGAGTACATATTCAAATGAGAGTAATTTTTTTTGCACAAGTTTGTGATCGATGGCAAAAGGATCGCTAATCATATAAAAATCATGGCGATTCTCAGACATGATGGCGCCTTGGTCTCGCCAGCGATCTAAGGTAAAGTCAACACGAATATTTGGAAATGCCTCAATAAAGGGTTGGATAAGATTAAATCCTACATTTTGAAAGGTATTGGTGATGGATAGCTGAATAGGCTGTTGTGCTTCGGAAGTGATTTCATGAATCACACTGCTTAAATTGGTTCGAGCAGCAAGGAATATCGTGACCTCATCTGCCAACATACTTCCTGTTCCTGTGAGTTCAAGTGTTTTGCCAATTTTTTTAAAAAGTGGCTTTTCACATAATATCTCGAGATTTTTAATATGTTTCCAAGCAGCGGGTGGGCTCATATATAGCGTTTGGGCAGCTTGTGTGATGCTGAGGAACTTTGCAGCGTAATAAAAGGTTTCAATCTGGCGAATGGTAAAGTGTTGTTCTAGCATTTGTCCACCTGTCGATTAACTTAATGTTAATTATACGTTAACATTTATCAAATTTACAAACTTCCTGGTTAATTATAATATGTTGGTCAAATAGCGACTGAAGAAGCTTTGTTAGATGAATAATTATGAAATCAACAACTTAAAATTTGGAAAGAAGCCAGCATTGTTTACTTTGACTATGTTGATTTCTTTAGCCAGTATGGGGTCTGTTTTACCAGCGCCTGCATTAACCAACATCGCAGAGTCTTACTCAATATTGCCACACCAAGCAGAATGGGTAGTGACAATGTTTGTATTGGGATATGCGTTAAGTCAAATTTTTTATGGACCAATTTCAAATAGCATTGGTCGTAAAAAAACATTATATATCGGAATCAGTATTTCTATTGTTGGTGGCATTGTAAGTAGTATGGCAACGGATTTTTCAATGTTGGTGCTGGGAAGACTTATCATGGCGATAGGTTCTGGGTGTGGTTTAAACATGACATTTACCATTATTAATGATTGCTATGAAAATACTGAGGCCAGAAAAGTGATTGCTTATACCACCAGTGCGTTTGCAATACTTCCAGGGTTGGCCATATTTTTAGGTGGTGAGTTAACGACCTATGTTGGTTGGAGAAGTTGTTTTATTTTTTTGACAGTGTTTAGCGTATTTGCTTTATTTTTAGCGAAAACATTGCCTGAAACACATCATAAAAATAATCGCATTACTTTCAGCCTAAGAAACATTGCAGGTCAGTACCGTAAAGCATTTTCAAATCCCAAAATATACGTTTATACGGGGCTATGGGGTTTTTCAACGGCGATTATTTATGTGGTTTCTGCAACAGCATCCATTGTCTCAGTACGCTCACTTGGTTTGACTGCAAATGGATTTTCACAATTATTTATGATTATCATGGCGCTTTATTTCGTGGGAAATATCATCACAGCAAAGCTGAGTGATAAGGCAACCCCAAAGCAGTTGTTTATCGTCGGTGCCATTATTTCGACATTGGGTGCTATTTTATTGGTCGGCTTTAACCAATTCGTAGAGCCGAGCAGAGCCTTGTTTTTTATCCCGCTGGCGCTGGTGTATTTGGGGTTGCCAATGATTTTTTCTACCGCATCTGCTCAAGCAATGCACCATGCGGTAGATAAATCTACAACGTCCTCTGTGGTAAGCTTTATGATTATGATGATTGCCTTTTTAAGTTCAAGCGGTGTGAGCACCATTCAAACGAACCTTTACCATTATTTGCCAGTGATTATTTTAGGACTTATGTTGGTGATCAATGTTTTAATCATGGTGGAAGTAAAGGTTGCAAAGCAATATGTATAGCTAGATTAGGCTTTATTCTTGGAAAATAGCTGAGAAATGCAGGGGTTATTTATGCTACACAATTTAAATTTTAATCAAGCAAGATAGGAAATCAATTTACAGAAGCTAAATTATAATGAATAAATAGTATTCTTTTACAAAATACTTGTTATAATGACCTCGGCTTTTAAGTGTTCTGTTTTAATTTTTTCGAGAATTCATACGTAGCATTGGAAGTATAATTGTTTAATTTATTTAATATAAGAGAGTATAAAAAATGTCGCAACATACAGGCACAGTAAAATTTTTCAACGAAACTAAAGGTTTCGGTTTCATCAAACCTGACGACGGTAGCAAAGATGTATTCGTACACATCACTGCTTTAGGTGGTCTTCAATCACTAGCTGACGATCAACGCGTTGCTTTTGAAACTGAAGAAGGTCGTCGAGGACCTCAAGCAATTAACGTTCAATTAGCTGACTAATTTATTAGACACTATTTAAACGATAATGAATTTAAAACATCTTCTGATTAATATTGGGAGGTGTTTTTTTTTTGCCTGCCAATATCAATGACTGCAAACCACGGGTCTCAATAGCAATTCGCCCCAAACCCTAGTCCATCCAGATTCATGAGTGGTGTTTTCTAATTCAAGCACTTGTATGCAATGCGTATCCTTGGCGTTATGAAGATAACTTTTACTCACTTCAGACGTTACGATTCGGTCATCTTCCCCAGTAAAATGAGATTGGGGAATGTAGTTAATTTGCTCGGACACATCGGCAGGATTTAATGATCCAGTTAGTGGGGAAACATGATGAATCTCACTCACTTTTTCATGATCAAGATTGCCTGCAATAGTGCGGATAGAGTGAATGTCATTTCTTGATGCAGCAAGCAGAATGGCAACTGCGGCACCTCCTGAAAATCCAATAAGATTGAATTTCTTAAAATCATGGGTTGATTTTAGTTTATCTAAAACCGTATTTATGGACTGAATAATTTCAGGGGCAAAACGGTGAGAAGTCCAATATTGATTGGTGCAATATTTGGTCGAGTCAGACATTCCGCTATATTGGCAAGGTCGAGCAATATAGATGACGTTAGGAGCGGGATCTAAAATCGCAAGTTGTAGTGCAATGGGCCTGCTCGGTGTCGGGTCAGATGAAATGCGCCTTCTAGTGATCCATGCCAGTCCATCTCCTTCGATATAAATATTAGCGGTATGATATTGAGGTGCTTTAATTTTTTGATAGGTCGTGAATTCAAAAGGGGGTGCGGAGATAATTGTTTTTGACATGTTTGATTGTGAAGCAATATCATTGGCATGGTTTTGGCGCATGTTTTTTGTGGGGATGGAACAGCCAGTTACAACAGCGGCAAGTGTTAATAGAGTGATAGTTTTTAGGTAATGGCTGAGTAGTGGCATTATTTTTTCTATGAAATACAATGGGTGTTATGAATTAGTTTATAAAAGAAGATATTTTTTTCAATGTGAGTGTGGGATTTTTGAAAAAAATTTGATAACTGATTAACCTTATGATTCTAGGAAAATCCGATTACAATCAAATGAATGAATAATATATCGAAATAAATTATGGCGAAAAAAAAGGTTGCTTACGTTTGTCAGCAATGTGGTAGCGAATCGACAAAGTGGCAGGGGCAATGCCCAGATTGTCATGAATGGAATTCATTGGTTGAGTTTGTGCCTCGAAAAAGTAAAAAAGAGCCAACGAGAGGTTACTCAGGAAGTAAATCAGAAGTCAAAACATTAAAGGATGTGTCACTTGAAGATGTTTCACGATTCTCAACTGGGATGTCCGAGTTTGACCGTGTATTGGGTGGTGGGATTGTACCAGGGTCGGTAATTCTTATCGGTGGTGATCCAGGTATTGGAAAGTCTTCTATTTTATTACAAGTCATGACGAAGCTATCACAGCGATATAATACGCTGTATGTCACAGGTGAAGAATCTTTGGAACAAGTTGCCTTGCGTGCAAAGAGAATGGGGTTGTCAGCAGATCAATTAAAAATGATGATTGAAACCGATGTAGAGTCTATTGTTGAAGTGGCCGGCAAAGAAAAGCCTATGGTCATGGTTATTGACTCGATTCAAACCATGCAGCTTGCCGAGGTGCAAAGTGCCGCAGGAGGAGTTTCTCAAGTAAGAGAATCAGCAGCGTACTTAACGCATTTTGCAAAAAGAAATAATTGCGCACTTTTTTTAGTCGGGCATGTAACGAAGTCAGGAGAGGTCGCGGGTCCCCGAGTGCTTGAGCATATTGTGGATGCCGTTATTTTTATTGAGGGTCAAAATGATGGACGCTATCGTGTGATGCGTTCGTTAAAGAATCGTTTTGGCGCTGTGAATGAGTTAGGTATATTTGCCATGACGGATGCGGGTATGAAAGAAGTGAAAAACCCGTCGGCTATATTCTTAAACCGAAGCGAGCAGGAGATAGCAGGAAGTACCATTGTTTCTATGTGGGAAGGATCACGCCCTTTGCTTGCTGAGGTGCAGGCATTAGTAGATGAGAATCATTTTGGGCAACCTAGACGAGTTTGTGTTGGTGTGGACAGTAATAGAATTGCCATGCTTTTAGCAATACTTCACCGTCATGCAAAGGTGAATGTGGGCGATCAAGATGTTTTTATCAATGTGGTGGGCGGTGTGAAAATCATCGAAACCAGTGCCGATTTGTCAATTGTGTTGGCCATTAGTTCCAGCTTGCGGAATCGAATTATTCCAAAAGATTGGATTATTTTTGGTGAAGTAGGTTTATCTGGGGAGATTCGCCCTGTACCCTATGGGCAAGAGCGTATTCAAGAAGCGCAAAAACATGGTTTTACTAAGGCGATTATTCCTTTTTCCAATAAGCCTAAACGGGCGGTGCAAGGCATCGAAGTGGTAGCAGTCAAAACGCTGTTAGAGGCGGTTGAATATATTTAAAAGGAGATGAATGTGGAGTTTATTGCACAGTTGAACTGGATTGATGGGATCATTCTGATTGTGATCGTTTTCTTCGCCTTATGGGGCTTGAAACAAGGTTTTATTCAGGGGCTTTTAGCGCTGATTATTTGGCTGGTAGCCGGTACAGTTGCTTATTTTTATACCCCAGATTTTAGCGCATATCTTTCTAAATGGATTCAAGCGGCAGATGTTCGATTCTACCTTGCATTCTTTGTGATTGTTTTGGGCGTTTGGATTGTGGGAGGAATCTTATCCGTTTTGATTACTTCTTTTTCAAAGAGCGATCATTTCAGCTTCTCTGATCGAGTTCTAGGGCTTGTGCTTGGTTTGATTAAAGGTATTTTTATTACGAGCGTTGCGGTTGCCGTATTGAATATGAGTTCAACCATCAGCTCAGATAAAGCATGGCAAGATTCGCAAGTTAAGCCTGTTATGTTGGACATTTCATCTTGGGTTGAATCCGTTACTCCAAAAGAGATGAATGACAGGATGTTTCAAGGAGATGAAACGACCTCAGATGCCATTAGCCCAGGGTAAAAAAGACAAAGGTTAGAAATTGGTAGTTTGGATTGGATTATGTATAGCCCTTATTGCCTGTTTTGATATACTGATTCTCTAATAGAGATCAAGTATGCTGGGATCACTCATGGGCAAGGAAAAATTAAGTTTTCAAGACATTATTTTCACACTTCAAAAATATTGGGCAGATCAAGGATGCTTAATTGTTCAGCCTCTAGATATGGAGGTGGGAGCAGGAACTTTTCACCCTGCGACTTTTCTAAGAGCGATTGGCCCTGAGCCATGGAATGCGGCGTATGTACAGCCATCACGTCGCCCTACGGATGGGCGTTATGGTGAAAATCCAAATAGAACACAGCATTATTATCAATTTCAAGTAGTGATGAAACCATCACCAGAAGATTTTCAGGAACTTTATTTGGGTTCATTGAAAGCGCTTGGCGTAGATTTCCTTGAAAACGATGTGCGTTTTGTAGAAGATAACTGGGAGTCTCCTACTTTAGGGGCATGGGGGCTTGGCTGGGAAATCTGGATGAATGGGATGGAAATATCACAATTCACTTATTTCCAACAGGTGGGTGGGCTTGAGTGCCGTCCAGTAACTGGTGAGCTCACTTATGGTCTTGAGCGTATTGCGATGTATTTGCAAGATGTGGATAGTATGTATGATTTGCTTTGGGCGAATAGTGCCACCGGACCTGTTTATTATGGGGATGTTTTCAAACAAAATGAAGTTGAGATGTCACGATATAATTTTGAAGAAGCGGATGTGGCGCATTTATTTTCAGAATTTGATTTTCTTGAAAGCGAAAGTAAGCGATTGAATGAAAGGAATTTGCCTCTCCCTGCATATGAAATGATGTTAAAAGCTTCGCATATATTTAACTTGTTAGATGCGCGTCATGCGATTTCCGTGACGGAGCGGCAACGTTATATTTTACGGGTGCGAGGGCTTTCAATGCCCGTGGCAGAAAGCTACTATCAAGAACGTGAAAAATTGGGTTTTCCAATTCTTAAAAATGCTGAAATGGTCTAATAAAGGGAGCCTGTTTTGATTTTTTATATGCTGATTGCTTTTGTTGTAGGTCTTATTTTTACATGGCTAATTTTGTCTTTAAAACATAATAAAGTGAAAGCTGGTTATGATTATGCTCAGGATGATGTGTCAAAATTAAAGGAGCGATTACTTGAGTTCGAAGCAATAAAAGAAGCTAAATTGTTATTAGATAATAATCATGCGCATTTGTATGATCAGTGCAAGGAGACGAATGAACAGAAATCAGAGATAGAAGTGCAACTTAATAAAGCTAATGCTTCCATTATGACCATGTCCTCAGGCGTTGCTGCAAAATCCAGTGAGTTAGAAGGTTTATATGAGCAACTGAAAAATGCGAAAACAGAAACTTCTGAATGGAAAACGCGATATACTGAAAAGGAATCGTTGCTTTCTGAGGGATCATCTAACTTAAGTGAGGCGAAGTCTGAAATTTCTAAGCTCACGATGGCATTAGAAAAACAAGAAAAGCAGTCGACTAAAGATATTGCGCTACTGAAAGATGCAGAAGAATCATTAGCCAAGCAGTTTGAGAATTTAGCGAATAAGATTTTTGAGGAGAAAGGAAAAACATTTACCACGCAAAACCAATTAAAATTGGATGATGTGCTAAAACCTTTCCAAGAGCAGTTAAGGTCATTTGAGCAGAAAGTCAATGATGTCTACGTTGATGAGGCGAAAGAGCGTGCATCCTTGAAAAACGAGGTCAATAAGCTTTTTGGTTTAAGCTCTGTTATGAGTGAAGATGCTCAGAACCTCACCAAAGCGCTGAAAGGTGATAAACAAAAGCAAGGTGCATGGGGTGAGTTGGTACTTGAAAGAGTATTGGAAAGTTCGGGCTTAAGAAAAGGCATGGAGTATGATGTTCAGGTCAGTTCCAAAGATAGTGATAGTCGTGTTTTTAGACCGGATGCTGTGGTGCGGTTGCCTGATGGGAAAGATGTGATTATTGATTCCAAAGTAACGTTGATAGATTACGAAGCCTTTACGAATGCAGAGAATGCTGTTAATCGAGAAGTTTCCTTAAAACGTCATATTGTTGCAGTGAAACGTCATATTGATGGGTTGGCGGAGAAAAAATATGAGGACCTGTTGGGGGTCAACAGCTTAGACTTTATTTTGATGTTTATGCCAATTGAGTCTGCGTTTATTTTGACGTTTCAGCATGATCAGAAGTTATGTCTAACGGCTTTTGAGAAAAAGATTATTATTGTCACGCCGACGACATTATTGGCGACCTTAGGCACCATTAAAAATATGTGGACCTATGCAAATCAAAACGCCAATGCCCAAAAAATAGCGCAAGATGCTGGAAATTTATTGGATAAATTTAGAGGCTTTGCAGAGGATTTAGAAAAGTTAGGCACGCAACTGAATAACGTGCAAGATACCTATTACGGTGCAATGAATAAGTTGACAACTGGGAAAGGTAATCTTGTGAAATCAGCATTAAAGCTGGAGGCGTTGGGGGCAAAGATGAAAAAGCCATTACCAAAGGTGATTCTTGAGAAATCTGATCTGAACCTCATTGAATAGCATGGTTTTTCACGCTTTTAATCTGCTATACTTTAGCCATACCCCATACCCCATATCCAAATTCAAATAATATGTGCTTTAAAGTATGAAATTTGAAAAATTTATTTCTCATCGTGGCGCAAATACCTATGCCCCTGAAAATACGATGGAGGCTTTTCAGCGTGCCTTAGATTATGGTGTAAATTGGATTGAATTAGATGTTCAATTGACGCTGGATAATGTGCCGATTATTTTCCATGACTATTATATTGAGCGGGTTACAGGGCTTAAAAAATATATTACAAATATGACCTTGGATGAGGTTAAAACCTTAGATGCCGCAGCAAAATTCCCCATTCGCTTTGCGTCCTGCCAGATTCCTACTTTGCAAGAATATCTTGGATGGATGGAAGAAAATCCTTTGGCACACACCAATGTTGAGATCAAATCAAAGCCTTATGATGATGAACCTTATGAGGTGCTTTTGGCGCAGAAGGTGATCGAAGTGCTTGATGATTTTCCTGTGCTGAAAGATAAAATTATGATTTCTAGTTTTTGTAAAACTATTATGCAGACACTTCATGAGACAGAACATGCATACTCTTTAGAAATGCTGGTCAGCTTTGAAGGTAAAGCAAAGTGGGAGCGATCATTTATCGAATTTAGAGATCAACGCTACTCGGATTTTCAAAAATGGCAGTGTTGTGCATTGGGTATAAATGGAGATGGATTAAGTGAATCGCGGGTAGAAGAGCTTAAAGATCTCTGTGGCACCTTATTAACTTACTCAAGCTCTACTTTTTCAGAACAGGATGTTAGAAAACTGCTGTCATGGGGTGTAGACAGTGTGTTTATTGATGAAGTAAAACAAATTGAAACAGCGCTTACGGATGTAGTTGGACCGCTTAAGATCGGATTTTTGGCAACGGGTGATGAGATTACCACGGGAGACATTCAAAATACCAATACTCCTGCAATGGCGGTAGACTTATATGGTAGGGGCTATAAAATTGGGATGCATTTGGCATGTTATGACAGTCAACGAAAAATTGAAAAATCGGTTTCTTATTTGTTGAGCGAGCATGATATTGTGATTACCGTGGGTGGATTAGGGCCTACAGAAGACGATAAAACTTGTTCAGCTTTGGCGTATGTGGCAGGTCAAAAATTGGTGTTTTCAGAAGAAAGCTGGCAGCGTATTGTCAAACGATTGGAGAAACGTTTTGCTGTGATTCCAGAGACAAACCGTCAACAAGCACTTTTCCCGGAGCATGCAACGATTTTACCGAATGCCCGAGGTACAGCCGATGGTTGTATTATTTCATTAGCGGATAACAAATATATTGTGATGCTACCGGGCCCTCCTGGTGAGTGTTTGACTATGTTTAAAAATCAAGCATTACCTTTTATTGAGAGTGTGCGGGAGGGTATTGAGCGGCAAGCACATAACTGGTTGTTGATGGGAATTGCTGAAGCGCAGTTATCACAAACTTTAAAGCCTATTGCCGATAAATATGATGAGACTTTTGGGTATCGAGCAGATTATCCTTATATCGAATTAAAACTGCATTCAAGTTCAGAGGCCGATAAGTTGATACCAATGATTGATGAGGTTGAAGAAGCTATTTTTCCATATCGTGTTTGCAAAGGTAAATTACCGGCAAGTGCTCAGTTGGTGCAACATTTGAAAGCTTCAGCTTTACAGGTGAAAATTAAAAAAGATGTAACCAAAGGGATGCTTTATAGCCATTTTGCTTTTCCTTATGGCGATGTGAAGCCTCGATATATCTTCGAGATAAATACGTATGGCTTAGAGAATTTTTGGAAAGACCCTAAAGCGAAAGTAGATAAGTTTAGAGTAGATATTAAGTTACTAGATACACATAAATCCCGTTCCATTGAATGCATGGTTGAAACGGATATATTTTTGAAAGGCCGAGATAGTTTGGTGTTTGTTTATGAATGGTTATGTTGGAAAATCTTGGAAATGTTAGAAAAGGAAACAGTTGATGGGCAATGAAATTAAGATGGGTCAGCCATTAGTGGGTGTTGTCATGGGATCTCAGTCAGATTGGGAAACGATGAAAAACTGCACAGAAACCTTAAAGTCACTAGGTGTGCCTTATGAGGTGCAAGTTGTATCTGCGCACCGAACACCAGATTTGCTTTTTACCTATGCGGAAGCAGCGGAAGAAAAAGGGTTGAAAGTAATTATTGGTGGCGCAGGCGGGGCGGCTCACTTGCCGGGCATGTTGGCGGCAAAAACGCCTATACCGATATTAGGTGTTCCGATTCAATCCAAGGCATTAAGTGGTCAGGATTCATTGTTGTCGATTGTGCAAATGCCTGCGGGAATCCCTGTGGGAACGCTTGCCATTGGGCGTGCGGGAGCGATTAACGCTGCATTATTGGCGGCGACGATTGTGGGAAATGAGTTTCCTGAATATCGTGAGGCGGTTAAAGTTTATCGGAAAGCGCAGACGGATACGGTATTAGGAAATTTGACGCTGGAGTAATGCGAATGCCTTTCCTCGATGGCTAAGCTTATTCTTCGTATCAGCACTTAACTCTGCGGCAGTACATTTTTCACTTGGAACATAAAAAATAGGATCGTAGCCAAAGCCCTGCGTGCCTTGTTGTGACAGCAGAATAAGTCCTTCCCAAGAACCTTGTGCAAGGATTGGAACAGGATCTTTTGCATGTCTCATTAACACCATAAAACATTGAAACCTTGCGGTGCGTTTATGTTTAGGTGTGTCTTGGAGGTTTTCTAACAGTAAATCAATATTTGCCTGAGAGTCGTTATTAGTGCCTGCATAGCGTGCTGAATAGATGCCAGGAGCACCATTTAACGCATCGACTTCAAGTCCAGAGTCATCAGCCAGTGCAGGGAGTCCTGTGTTCTCACAACAATTCCTTGCTTTTAAAATGGCATTTTCAACAAAAGTGAGCCCCGTCTCCTCAATATCAGGAACATTAAAGTCTAATTGTGGGCGGATTTTAATTCCAAGCTTGGCGAAGATTTCGGACACTTCTTTAATTTTGCCTTTATTGCTTGAGGCAAAAACGATTTCAGTTAATTTCATATTAATATATCCAATATGCAGAAATAGAATGCTATTTTGAATAGCCTAGCCATGAAAGGCAAGCTTCCAAGCTTCAAAAACAGGTGTTTCGTATGGGTGGTTATGTTTGAGGGTTTCAATAGCTGTATCAATAATATGGTCTGGACATTGTATTTCAACCTTATATTCTTCAACATAGCTAAGATTATTTTCGTTCCCGGAGTAGGGAGTGCTACCTGATAGGGGGCGGTATTGTCCATGACCTTTTGTCTGCCAGCAACATTGATCGTAGTAACCTGACTTTCCCGCTCCGAGATCAAAGAGGGATTTTTTGATGACTTCAAGGTGTGACCAAGGCACAAAAAAACAGAGTTTATACATCTTTTGCTAGGATTCAGTTTTTATTCAAGCATAGATGTTTATAATTAAACATGAAAGGAAATTATAGGTGTGACTCAGAATGCAAAAGCCAGTGATTACAGAAACGAAGACGGTGGCAAAAAGCCATTTGTTTAGAGTTGAAGAAGTGCATTTGACTTTTAGTAATGGAGAAAAGCGAATTTATGAGCGTTTATGCCCTGCTCGATATCGTGCCGTTATGATTGTACCACTCATTAATGAGGATACTATTTTATTGGTTCGAGAGTATTCGGTTGGTGTGGAGGGCTATACCCTAGGGTTCCCCAAAGGGCTTGTTGAGCCGGGGGAAAATTTGTTGGATGGTGCTAACCGCGAGTTAATGGAGGAAGTGGGTATGGGGGCGCATAAATTTACCTATATGCGTGAATTGATGTTATCACCCAATTATATGCAACATAAAATTGACTTGGTGCTAGCCGAAGACCTTTATGAAAAAAGGTTAGAGGGCGATGAGCCAGAGTTACTTGAGGTGGTTCGGTGGAAATTATCTGATATAGATGATTTATTGGCACAACCTGATTTTATTGAATCCAGGAGTCTAACCGCATTGCTATTATTGTGGAAATCTAAACAGTCTTAGTGAAGAGGCTCCAAAGTTAGGCTGTTTTTGAAATATCCCAAAGTTTTTCCAGTTCATAAAAAGCACGTGTTTTTTCAAGCATAATATGAACAACGACATCCCCTAGATCAACCAGTACCCATTCGCTATCTTCTTGACCTTCAACGCCTATTATTTCAATATCAAGTTTTTTGGCAGATTCAACTAGGTGTCTCCCCAATGAACGGCAGTGCTGTTTGGAGGTAGCGGTTGTAATAACCATATGAGTCATCATTTCCGTTAAATGCTCAACGGCAAGTGTGGTAATTTCAGTTGCCTTGAGGTCTTCTAATGCCTCAATGGTGAAAGGTAAAAGGTCAAATTTTGTTTTTATCATACTTTCTGTGTAAGTATTGTTCTTGAGGCTGGAATTGTAACTTAAGTTTTGGTGCTTAGCAAGTAATCAGGTGTGTGATTACATGGATTGCATTGGCTATTTATCCCCAAGTAAAGTAAAAGCTGGCTGAGGCAACAATGCCTGTATAGGTAAACTCGATTCCCACACGTTTGTATTGAAAATGGGTGTAAATTTGTACCAGTGGAACGATGGGGTATTTATCGGCAAACGCACCTAATTTTCCATCATAGCCATACATGCCTCCAACGCGATAGCCTGCAGAAAATTTGCTGTTTTCAGACATGTCCGTGACATATACTTGTCGAGAAAAAGCTAAAACATAAACTTGCTCATAAAATGAGTTTGAGAATGTGGCAACATTGATCCCTTTGTATTGAATACCGATGGCATTGTTTTGCCAGTTATCATTTCTTCTGGATTCTTTATTAAAATGAAGCGTCCACATTCCAAGAAGAATGTTATTTTCAGGTGTTTGACCCCAAACTGTTTCCCAAAACCCC
>Ga0302132_10000129_pt1 | contig 38080 bp, 33 predicted proteins | sample CB9_321_MG_FD_203113 | JGI IMG/M metagenome (GOLD analysis project Ga0302132, IMG submission 203113) | Marine microbial communities from Western Arctic Ocean, Canada - CB9_32.1 | ecosystem: Environmental > Aquatic > Marine > Oceanic | place: Canada: Western Arctic Ocean | collected 2017-09-19
TTCTTTGGGAATTGGTTCTTATTCATCCGTAGGGAATCGTCTCCCACTTTGGATTGTACCTTAGCTAGCTTTTCGCTGGCTTCTTCCTGTGTCAACAGACCTTTATCTACCATGGCAGACAACCTTGACTCAAGATCCTCATATCTAAACTTCTTCTTTGGGAATTGGTTCTTATTCATCCGTAGGGAATCGTCTCCCACTTTGGATTGTACCTTAGCTAGCTTTTCGCTGGCTTCTTCCTGTGTCAACAGACCTTTATCTACCATGGCAGACAACCTTGCTTGGAACTGTTCTTCCATCACTTCTTGACGGGCTTGTTTGACGGCATCCGAAACGACTGGCTCATCAAGTCCCAATATGACGGCAACACGTGATGAGAACCTGTCTATATGCACCGGATTTGCAACTTTTGATTCGGCCATTACGCTTGTCGAAAACAGTAATGAAAATAACACTACTATCAAGAACACAACAAAAATGCCTGCTCTGTTTTTCATTCTGGCAACCTCGAATATATGAACGTCATTATATTAACTATACCCAATTAAGCATATCACAATTAAGTTGCGTTCACTGGAGAAATCTACTCTACCACATCACGTGCTTTAGAAAGGATCCTTTAGAGTTCATGCCTATAAGACCGACCACTAATTCAATCAGAGCCATTCTTCGGAATCGAAGGATAGATCAACTTGCGAACTGGGTAGTTGATTTCGATTCCTTCTATGGCATACCTAGCATGGAGTGCTTTGATTAACTCGTTGGTAACAATGAAACTGCCGAACCGATCCATTGCCCGCAAATAAATCCAGAACGTGATATTGGATTCGCCGAAGCTGTCGAATCCAAAAAATGCATCTTCGGTTTTGTCTGCCTGAGGAATCTCAGCAATCACAGAACGAGCCACTTCTAGGCTGACCCGTTCCACCTGAACCAAATCGCTTTCATACCTCACTCCGCACGCAACAATAACGCTCAGGAGAGGTTGAGGCCGATTGTAGTTGGTAACGATCGTATCTGCAATTACCGCATTTGGAATAATAACTAGGTTATTTAACCATGTGCATATCTTCGTGCTTCGCCATCCAACGTCAACAACGTAGCCCGCTGGCCCACCTTGAAGCTCTATATAATCTCCAACTCCAATAGCGCCGTCCGACATCACATACGTGCCAGCGAAGAAGTTTCCGAGAGTTGGCTGAAGAGCTAATGCCACCGCTAGTCCCGTTATTCCCAGTCCACCCAAAAACGGGCTTATGGAAATCCCGAGTGCGTCGAGAATTACCATAAATGCTATCCCATAAACAGCAATTACGGCAACTCGCCGTACAAGAGGTAACATATTGTCATCTAGTTTGGTGTCTGTCCGTGGTGCAATGGAATAAAGATACCAATTGAGCACCACGCGGATTGCACTGACGGCAGCCTGAGCAATAAGCACGGTTGCAACAATTTTCCATCCAACGGTAATCTCTGCGCTCCAGTGTCTGGATTCTGGCAGTGTCACAAGGCTCAGAAACACACCGAGTGCAACCAGAAAGAGTACTCCAGTATTGCGTATTGTTCTCAGCACCTGAGGAAGTATATCGTGCTGCCCATGCCTACCAAGCCGGTTCGCAATAACACCGGTAACAACACGCAATATTATGGCCGCCAGCAATAGGCTGCTAAATATAGCTGCGACAATAACTCGCAAGATGATTGGGTTGTCAGTAAGTGATTCTATTGGAGTCTTCCTTCACACGGCTTATTGACAGTACCGAGCCACGGTGCATTCGTTCTGTGAAATAGCCCCCCGTACGGGGAAATAATGTAGATTATCTGATTGTACTCCAACTGGCTCGATGCGGTCGAGCCACACACTTGTGGATTACAAAGTGCTTACCATGGTAGGTAATGAATAACGAAACTAACGTACTGTAGATAAATGATTGAAACATTCTATTCGATGCAACTTGAGGAAACAGCGTATCTTACTTGGCTAGCACAGGACGTCGCTACGTCCTGTGGTTTTGATTTCGTGCCTCCATTTTGCCTTCGACGAGGCAGGGGCGGTGATTGGAACCCTGCGCTCCGTTATATCAGGATAGGTCGTCGCGAGTTGTCAGGCGACTGTGATTACCTTTGGTATATAGTGGCCCATGAATTGGCACATGCCCAGGCTGAACAAAGGGAAGGACATTCAAGAACATTTTGGCTCCGCTTGAGCATTGGTTTGGAGCATGCCAATAGGCTCTCACTTCTCAAATACGGCTACATATACAGAGAGACTGCTATGCACGTTGCTGAAGAGTACGGCCTGCCAGATGTGCCTATACGCCAAGAATTCAAGCTCCCTATCGGCTCCACAGTTAATGATAACGCTGGACGCAAATGGAAGATAGAGAGGCGATTTAGGCGAGCAGGTGCACCATATTATCGATTGAAAACTCGAGGATGGCGTTGGACCACATCCGAATCAGCATTACTCTCGGAGGCCGCAAGTGACACAAATTAAAATCAAGTTGCTCCGTCCCGAGGCACGCGTACCAAAGCGCATGTCCGAAGGGAGCGGCGGTTACGATCTATATGCGTCACAAAATTCAGTGATTCCAGCTTCAAGCACATCCGCAGACGGAGGTGTTGACGTAGGGAGAGCATTGATTCCCCTCGGCATTGCTATCGAGATACCTATCGAGACAATCGGTCGAATTGCCTCTCGTTCCGGGCTGTCTGTGCATTCAAACCTCGAGGTTGGCGCTGGCTGGATCGATAGCGATTACCGAGGAGAAGTAATGGTCGAGTTGAAAAATTTCAGTTCCTCTGATTTCGAGATTAAGCAAGGTGATCGAATAGCTCAGCTGATTCTGTTGCCGATCATAACAACTCAGATTATTGTAAACGAAGACCTTGATAACACTAGTCGAGGGACAAGCGGGTTAGGCTCTACCGGCATATAATAGTGCTCCGAAAAATAATCTATTCATAGATACCGTCATACATTAACTGATAGTCATTGTGATTGGACTCTCCCTTTGGGACATTAGCTATTAGCGTCCTCAAAATTTCCAGGCCGAAAGTTGAACTTATTAGTATGCCAGAAATAGAAAATGGATCCGTATCTAATGATACTTCTCACTCTTCATATCTGAAGAAAAACCTAGGCACATACATATAATACTGATGCCATTATGCTTCTCTATTTTTTACCCCTCGAATCTACGTTGCAGCAAACTTTTAAGTACACTAATATAGTCGATAATGCAAAAGCTTCCTACTATCCCTATTCCTATTCCCTCTCGGCTTTACTACGGGTGGATCATCGTCGCAACGGGGCTAGTGATAAATATCGCTACGTCGCCGCTAGGCCCGCTAGTTTTCTCATTTTTCATTGCACCAATGCGCGAGGAAATGGGCTGGAGTCTCGGTGCGATCTCGCTAGGCCTCACTTTTCGCATGATTGCCAGCGGAGTCACTGCACCCTTAATCGGCATTATAATCGACAGGTTTGGACCGAGATACCTAGGACTGTTCGCCGGCCTGGTCGCTGGTGGCTGCCTGATCGGCTTATTCTTCGCGCGTGACATCTGGCTATTTTACTTGCTTTTCGCGTTATCAGGAGCGGTTGGCCTAGGCGGAGGTCCAACAGGGAACCTGCTAACCTTGGTGCCGGTCGCCAAGTGGTTCATTGTAAAACGAGGTCGAGCCATGGCAATAGCCACCACTGGAATGGCAATGGGGACAGTGATGGCTATCCCCAGTATCCAGTGGATGATACAAACAATCGGATGGCGCGAGGCATGGGTTATTTTGGGAGCGTTTGTCGCTCTCATCATAATGCCACTCAGCTTCATTTTCCTAAGAGGTTCACCAGCTGACTTAGGATTGCAGCCTGACGGTTTTCACAACCTCGATATTGAGCCTTTGCCCACAAAAAAATATCAGACTCAGAGCGCTGTAGGCGAAACCGACTGGACTGCAAAAGAAGCATTGCGACAACCGGTAGCCTGGCTAATTCTCTCAATACTGGCGATGGTTGGTTTCACTCTAACTGGTACATTGGTGCACAAGATAGGGTACTGGGAGTTGACAGGCATGTCACCAACATTGATCGCGTTCGGCACAGCTTTGGATCCATTCACAGTCATTTTCTCAGTTTTACTTTTCGGCTTCATAGGTGAAAGGATTAAAATTAGATATCTGGGTCTATTGGGTGGACTCGGATTCAGCTTATCCATGGTGCCAATGATATTGTCCTCTGGGCAAACCTACACCATCATCGCACATAGCCTGATTTGGGCCCTCGCAGCTGGCGCCTATATGACTGCAAATAATCTCATCTGGCCCAACTATTTCGGCCCGAGATTCCTCGGCACTATCAGAGGTATTGTTCTTCCAATACAGGTGGCCGCGACAGGTATGGGGGCCCCGATATATGGACTCATCTTAGACGCAGGGATATCTCCAACCACACTCTGGATGATCTCAGCTGGAGCATTTGCTACGGCTGGACTTCTTCTGTCTCAGGCCAAGCCGCCGAAGCGCAGAGCACCTGCGACGAATCGCGAATAGCTTAGTCTAGAAAACGTTAGATATATTACTGAATTTGTTCGCTGTTCATCATATTTCAATGAGACAGCCAGGCTGAATGGCAATTACACAACGAAGTAAAACAGAAACATCAGGATTGTCGGTATTCAGTATAGTGAGGTCTATCTAACCACTGATTGGCAAAATAGACCTCACTGTTACCACATAATCAACTTAATAGCCCTGCTCTAAGCTAAATGTCTTCGACACTTCTTCCGGGCTTCAATATCTGCTAGTGCCTCAGAAGCATTTCCAAAGTCGGCTGCATCATTTATGTTCGACACTTACAGTTAGCGAATCGCAAGTATTCGCACCTAATATGATCTTACTTGAGGTTGCCACTGAGTTACGATTACTGGCATATAACCCACCTGTGGTCCATCTGTGGTGTGATTAACAGAAATGTGCTTCATCCAATTCTCGTCATCTCGCTGAGGATACTCAGCCATGAAATGAGCACCTCTGCTCTCTTTGCGTTCTAGAGCGCTTACAACTATGGTTTCAGCACAGTCCAACATGAACCCCAATTCCAAAGTAGATATCATGTTCGTGTTAAAGACTTTACCTTTATTTTGCACAGGGACGTTCTTATAGCGCTCTTTCAAAGTTACGAGCTTCTCTCGCGCAATCTTCATACCATCGGTCGTGCGAAAGACTGCGGCATAATCGTTCATAGTAACGCCCATCTCGCTTCGGATTTTAGCTGGGCTATCACCATTATCTGCCCGCGCCATGATTTCACTTAGGTGAGCTTCGTCCTGAGATATCCTAGATTCAGATATTTGCTTATTTGGCTTCTCTCTTGCGTACATTGCGGCTGCTTTCCCAGATCTACGTCCGAAAACTATAGTATCAAGCAGAGAATTGGCTCCAAGACGGTTTCCACCGTGTACGCTGACACATGCACACTCCCCAGCTGCATAAAGACCTGGAACAATGGTTGCTCCGTCGACATTGGTCTTTATACCACCCATCTGGTAGTGCATTCCTGGTCGTACCGGTACTGGTGCTTCAGCTAGGTCAATGCCCAAGAAATCTATTGAGACCTCATTGATATACGAAAGCCGTTCATGGATTTTTTCTCGACCGAGGTGACGCAGATCCAATAGCACACATCCATCAATGTCTCGTCCTTCGTTTATCTCAGTTTGTTCAGCCCGAGACACTACATCCCTAGAAGCCAGTTCCATCATATTCGGGGCATATTTCTCCATGAATCGTTCGCCCTTTGAGTTGACAAGGTATGCTCCCTCACCGCGTGCTGCCTCAGTGATAAGAACACCGTTAGATTTCAGAGTCGTGGGGTGATATTGGACCATTTCCATATCTATCAATGGTGCTCCAGCACGATACGCTAGAGCAATACCATCACCAGTGCAAATCATGGCATTGGTAGTGGGTTCATACAGCCTCCCCAGTCCTCCTGCAGCCATTATAACGGCCTTCGCTTTAATCATCTGAAGCTTGCCCGTGAGCATTTCTAGCGCCACAACACCGTGGCATTCCCCATCCTCCATTATCAGTGAAGTCAAGAACCACTCTTCATAGACCTGAATTCCCGACTTAATCATCTGTTCATACATAACGTGAAGCATAGCTTGGCCAGTGAAGTCCGCTACGAAGAACGTCCTAGCTCTTTGTTGTCCACCGAAGGCCCGAGTTCCAAGATGTCCTGTCTCATCTCGACTAAAGACGACCCCCATATGCTCCAGTTCAATGATTGCCTGGCCTGCTTCTTCGCACAAAACTTCTATGGCATCTTGGTCTCCAAGATAATCGCTCCCTTTTACGGTCTCATATGCATGCTCCTCCCAGGTGTCACCCCTGTCGGTAAGGGCAGCATTGATACCACCTTGAGCTGCATTAGAGTGACTTCGTACAGGATGCACTTTGGATATCACTGCCACATCTACTCCAGTGCTTCTAGCTTCTAATGCGGCTCGCAAGCCAGCTAGTCCACCGCCTATGACCAAAACATCATGTTCAAGCATACCAAATCCCCCCTTAAATGAATCACTTTTTGAATTACACCAACAGGCAAATGGCAACTGAGGTTCTTTAAGCCTCGAAATTTACCTCTTGTGTTGTTAACTTAACTTAATCAAAGAAACCTTTTCCATACCCATGAATAACTTCGTTGATTTGTTAGGTTGATTTCAGTATCTCCTTGTATCGATGAGCGTTCTTCTAGTGAAGGATGCTGGTCGACAATTTTTAACCTATTATCTTAAGATATTAACTACTCTATATTACCTTGCTAAGCTAAAGATGCCAATAACCTAACGTGTATAAACTTATTCAAACAACAATGATTACGCTGCCATTAAGATTCTGACGTCGGCGGTGATGGCACAATACCAACTACCCATCATCTTATTCATACGGATGGGAGCTACGTGTAAACCCTCCATGACTGCAACGATGGCTAATATTGGCCTTCTTACTGGGCATTCTAGGTTTCTATAAGTACCACACAGCTGCCAAGAAAGACAAATGTAGCAAGTATATATAAACACCCAAATATTATGACATTCTTAAGGTTGATCTGCCTCCGTGTCAACTGAAATATCAAAGTTACGCAGCCAACTAGAAGGCCTAGAGTCCCCATGAAACCACTAGCAACCTGCATCACAATTTGCCATGTTTCGTTCCCAATTAGCTTTCCAAATAGTGATGATAGAGCGAAAACAATAGACCCGACCAGGGGTACCACAATTAAGGCGAGCCTTGTGGTTGCCTGACGGTCTCTTTGGGTGCGGTTATTCATTTAACTCCTTGTGTTGTCGTACTGACTTCCTTGCGATCGGCAGATTTAACCCAAAGCCTCAACGAACGCCTGCGATGTTATTACGGTGGCTTGTCGCGGGAACAGTTTTTCCATAAGCACTCGTTGAATCTCGTCATCTCTATCAGCACAGCAATCAGATAACACTATCGACTTGTAATCAATATCGCTCCCCCATCGAACAGTTGAAAGCACACAGCCACTGGTTGCTATTCCCATCAGTACTAACGTTTCGATGCCTAGTTCTTTGAGCACTTCGTCCAGATTTGTAGTTGAAAAGGGACCGGCTCTCTTCTTAGTCAGCAGTCTCTCTCCAGACTTCGGAGTTATCGCATCATGTATTTCAGTCTCGGGCGTCCTTTCGCCGCGGCGCACTTCTATGTGGATGACTGGAATACCCGCGTCACGAGCTGCCGCAAGAACGTGGTTAGCTTTTCCCAACAATTCATTTTGGAATTCTTCTGAAAAGCCGCTAAGCTGTCGAACCTGGTAATCCATTATGAGCACTGCCGTATTATTTAGATCAATCGAAAGTTGTTCTGTCATATCTCGATACTCCTCACCAAATAAAATCTATCCAAGGCTCATTATAGTTGCCTGAGGCCTTAATGTTAAGGCTGTCTCAGGCAATCCAATGTGACAATATTCTCAAAGCCCACGTAGTTACTCCTGAGCATTTTCTCCTAACAACCGCGCCAGAATGGCACCAGGGTTCATCGGCACCTTTGTCATACGAACACCAGTAGCATTTGACACAGCGTTGGCCACGGCTCCTATAACCGGGACAATTGGAATCTCACCAGCCCTTCCTCTCAACCCGAATGGGTGGCCTGGGTTTGGCACCTCCACAATAACGGTGTCAATCATTGGTAAATCTAAGCTAGTTGGCATACGATAGTCGAGGAAGGTGGAGTTGGCAACTGAGCCATTTTGGTTGTAGAAGTACTCCTCGTTCAGAGCCCATCCAATTCCCTGAGCCGTAGAACCTTGTGCCTGTCCTTCAACGAAACTAGGGTGAACCGCCTTGCCGACGTCAGTAAATGTGGTGAATCGCAGGATTTGCACCTTCCCTGTCTCAGGGTCAACTTCAACATCCACGATATTTCCACCAAAGATAACTCCTCCTGGTCCAGTTGGAAATGAATACCCAGTGCATGTAACAGGACCGCCCGTTCGCATTAGAGTACCAGCCAACTCTCTGAACGTCATATTGTCTGCCGTGTTCAGAGTGCAAATAAAGACGCCGTCTTTGAAGTCCACCTGCTCTCGTTGCACTTCCCAAAGCAGAGCAGCACGGGCACTCATCTGACGCGCCACCTCTTCTGCAGCGGCGATGGCAGCAAGCCCAGTCGAGTAGGTAATCTTACTGCCGTTGGCCACTCCACTCCATCCAGCGGAGTCTGTGTCGCCAACTGTAGATACCACATCATCCACACCCAGACCCAGCACCTCTGCAGCCTGCATTGCTATGGAAGTACGGGTCCCGCTGAGGTCATTGGAGCCAGTGACGAGAGTTATGGTGCCGTTGGTGTTGACACTGATAGTGGCAACATGAGGAGTTGCTCCTTCACCACCTATTGCCCTAGCGGCAACTGACACACCACGTCCACGATTAGGGCCACCGAGGGGTGAGTTGTAGTGTGGATGTGCCTTCATAGCCTCTTCCATCTCCAAGCAGGCGATCCTAGGGTACTCTACCCCATTCGGCATACGATCCCCTTCTCTGACAGCGTTCCTCAAGCGAAACTCCATGGGATCTATGCCAAGCTTCTCAGCCAATTCATCTATAACTCCCTCTACTGCGAAAGTAGCTGGTGGTTGGCCCGGCGCTCGATAGCTCTGCATTTTCTGAGTGTTTGTGACTACATCGTAGCCGTCAATCTCAAAGTTCTCTATCTTGTAGGCTCCAAGACCGTTCTGCACGCCTGCGACCACCGGTGACCCTGGAAATGCTCCAGCCTGGTAAGCCAAGTAGAACTGGACGGCGGTGATTCTACCACTCTTATCAGCCCCAGCCTTGACACGAATATAGGTTGCTGACGCTGGGCAGGTGCTCTCAAACGTCTCCTTACGACTCAACACCATTTTCACAGGACGTCCACTCTTCTTGGAAAGGATTGCTGCCATTGGATTTAAAGGGTTGGTGTTTGGACCCTTACCTCCAAACCCACCACCACACTCCAAAGCAATGACCTTCAGCATGGACTCAGGAATTCCTATAATTAAAGCAGTGCTATCTCGCACGTCGAATGTTCCCTGTGTGGTAGTCCAAATCGTCACATGCCCATCTCTGTTCCACTGCACGGTGGAAGCAAATGGCTCAATATATCCTGGGTGGACTGCCTGTGTAGAGAACTCCCTCTCCACGATGACCGCTGCTTCTCTGAATCCACTCTCTACATCACCACGTCTTAGCTGTGAGTGGCCGGCCACATTACTCTTGATGCCAGAATCCTCTTTTTCAGAAGCACCCCCACGCAACACGGTTGTCAGATCGCTGTGTACTAGCGGAGCATTTTCCTTGAGGGCATCCTCTATCGTTAAAACAGATGGTAGCAATTCGTATTCCACTTGAATTAGCTTCGCTGCTTCCTCGGCAATATGAGGATTGATTGCGGCAATAGCAGCGACGGGATGGCCTACGTACAGCACTTTGTCACAGGCCATGAAATGCTCGGCCATTATTCGTGCACCTCGATACTGCTCAGCAAAAAAGTCTATGGACTGTCTATCGAAGATTGGAAAGTCTTTAGCCGTGATCACGGCAATTACGCCTGGAACAGACTCGGCTTTGCTGGTGTCAATCGAGAGAATACGGGCGTGGGGGTGTGGACTAGTCAGCATTTTACCATGAAGCATCCCAGCCAAATGGATATCGGCTCCAAACCTGGCAGCACCTGTTACTTTGTCCAGTGCATCGTGCCGAGGTGCTCGTGTGCCTATGATTTTGTATTGTTTTGGCGTTGGATCAATCTTATTGGTGGTTACAGTCATGTGTGCCTCCTTGATTCTTCATCAATTATATAAATACAGCAACAAAATGATCCGTCTACATTTCTGAATATCCTCAATTTGGCCGATGCTGTGTCGAGACGATAGCGTGCCATAGCAATATTAATCCATTAGAGATGTGAGAAAAGCATATCATAAAGAACGGAATGTCATATGACGAACTACACAATACTTTTGGATAATTTTGTTGCCAATCTGTTGTCCTGCACCCAGTTTATGAGAATTGTGATAAAATACAGGCCTTCTACGGTGATTAAGAATCTACTGAAGAATTCGCACGAGACAACGCAAATTTTTGCAGGACTTTGGAAGGGGGGGGAAATGGTCAATATACTTGGAAGAACCGAAACCTTAGCCAAGATGGAACGGGGATTCAACCCCAGAAATGTGGTTGTAATAGGGGCCGCCAAACATAATCAGCACCGCTGGCTAAAATCTCACCTCCCGTTCCACCAAAACCACGGCAAGGTCCTCAACGTAAACATAGACGAAAACGAATGGGCCGGAGCCACAGAGTTGGGCATACAAAATTACCATAGCATCCTAGAAATCGAAGAGCCGGTTGACTACGCAACCATATCTGTACCCCGCAAGGTAGTACCTAGGCTAATCGAAGAATGCATAAAGAAAGAGGTGGCCATAGTTCACATCTACACCGCCGGATTCGAGGAGTCCGGAGAGGAAGAGGGAATAAGGCTAGATCGTGAAATCAGTGACATGGCCCAGAAATCCGGCCTATTGATTGTTGGTCCAAACTGCATGGGTGTATTCAACCCAGCTGCTGGAATAAGACAGAGTGCAAACCAGTACTACGGCGAAAGCGGCAACTTCGGCTACATATCCCAAAGCGGCTCAATGGCATCAGGAATGGTAGCTGAGGCCAACGCATATGATGTAAAGATGAGTAAATGCATCAGTATGGGCAATGGTATGGTTCTTGATGTGCCGGATTATCTCGATTACTTTGCGCAGGATGACGAGACCAAAGTAATCGGAATTTACCTAGAAGGCGTCCGAAACCCGCACAGATTTTTTGAAAGTCTGCGAGCGGCCGTCAATAAAAAACCTGTCCTTGTATGGAAAGTTGGCCAAACCGAGGACGCCGCCAGAGCCACTCAGGCCCACACCGGCACTTCCTACATACAGGAATCTCTTTGGAATAACCTCTTGATCCGCTGCGGTGCAATGCCCATTGAATCTCAGGACGAGATGATTGACACTGTCAAAACCCTTTCTCTTCTACCATTCGCTTCTGGCTACAACCTCGGACTCTACGCATCAACGGGAGGGCACTCTACAGACATGGCCAACGTCTTCTCAAAGAATGGCTTCAAAGTCGTCCCCCTCACAGACACTTCATACAAAGAGCTTGGTTCCTTTCTGAATCTAATCGGCGGGAACTTCGTGAATCCCATACAGCAGGCTCCAGCAGAGCATTTCGAAAGAATTGTAAATGTCCTGTCCAGAGACGCAAATGTCGATCTGATTGCTCTTGAAGTCCCGGCAGGACGGCTTGTCAGCGATGATAAATTCTTCGAGGACCGCGTGAGGATTCTCAAGGAAGCTCAGGAAAATTCCCCAAAACCTATCGTTGCCATCACATCCAACGGCTATCCTAGGCTGAATCCCAACGCAGAAGAGGCTATGAACAAGAGGTTCACCAGAGAAGGCATCCTAGCTTTCCCTAACTTCCTAAGGTGCGCCAGAGCCCTCAAGGCAGCGGTAGATCGACAAGTTCTCAATAGATACTTGGGGGATTAGAAGCTTACCATGCCTGCAATGCAAAGGTGCGTTAAAGTTGGCAGGACAAGAGACATAGTAAAGCGCTTAAAAGAATTAGACTTTGAATGTACCTATATCAATGATATTGTCAGTGCTATCTCACACATGCCTCACACCATCTAAGAGTTCTGGACAGCGTTCTAAAGTATAACCCAAGCACCATTCCCCAAGCTCTCCGAAGTAATTATTGCCCCATGTCCATAGTATGATGTCTCATTTAAGCGCCACAGTGTGTGCTACAAATAAGTGGGATAATAGACATCAGGTTAGCTATAACCTGAGTTTTTCGTGAGTGACATTATCTGAATTCTCTAAGGCTTTTCATTCTAGCGAAGACTGCCAGCGAAGCCAGTCCAGATACAACCGCTGCAATGAGAACCGTAGTGGCTGCACCCACAAATTCTGCCAAACCTCCTAATGCCAGAACACCGATCCAAGAGAGACCCTGCATGGAAACTCGCAAGCTCATGACGCGACCTCGCAGATGATCAGGGGCCATGAGCTGCATCATCATTTGCACCATAGTCATGCGCAGTGTATTAAACATGCCCATACCAAATACAAGGCCAAGGGAAATGTAGAATATCTCTGATTGAGAAAAGCCAACCCTAAATATGGTGCCGAGTATTACCGAGACTAGAAGCAAGAGACCGCGACGAGAAATGCTGCTAACACTTACAACAATGATTGACCCAAAAGAAACACCTAAGGTGCTGAAAAGCAAGAGAACTCCTAGCCCACCTGACCCCACGCCCAAGATATCTCTAGCGAAAAAAGGCATGAGGAACTGAGTTGCACCGCCGAAAATAGTAGCAATAGCACCTATAAGAATCAGCCCAACAAGCACGGACTCTCCTTGAATATACTTGAATCCTTCCACAAGGTTACTCCGCACACTCCGCTTCGCCGCTTCTGGTGGTTCTGCGTATTCCCAATGCATCAGTAGAAGCGTGATGCCGGTTAAGAGCTGAGCAACGGCAGTAATCCAAAAAACCCCCCCTGTTCCTATCGTCGCTATAACCAGAGTCGCAATAAGCAATCCTCCGGCGTTGGGCCAGTGTTGGACGACAGAATCGATAGCGACAGCACGATGCAATTCATCCTTAGCCACCAAATTTGCTAGTATGGCCTGATGGCCCGTACGACCAAAGGATTGGATCATGCCGCTAAGAACAGCGGACACTGATAGATGCCACCATTCAATGTAGCCCAGAGTTATGTCTACAGCCACAGCGGTCCACACCACCACCAGCAGGAACTCTGTATATATTAGAAGCTTCCGACGGTCCATTCTGTCGGCCAGAATCCCTGCGAGGAATGGCATGAACATCGACGGCAATGATAGTGATGCAGTGACCACACCAAGCAGAAATGGCGAATCAGTTATCTCAAGCACCAACCAGGCACGAGCGAACACACGCATACTTCGGCCCATATTGGAACTGGCTCGTCCTGCCATGAGAAGAGCGAAATTCCTGCTCTTTAGTGGGCTCAGCTTGGACAGGATAGAATTTCTTAACGCCCCTATGTAGGCCATTTATCCCTCAAGGAACTTCAAAAACCCAAAGTTAACTTGATATCAGTATAACTCTCTACCATGAGATCCCTCTAAAGCAATATACAACATTAGCTCAAATTCCACACGCTAATGACCTATCTTTGTCTATTATCACAACCGCAACTATATACAATATATAAAGGTCAACCACGCTTGATATACGGCGGCAAATACGGGCATTGGATGAACTACCCACTGTACGAAGAACTGATTTTCCGATCCTGACCTATTGGTAAGTTCACATAGCGCAATGTGGAGACTTGGCAGGGTCGGGTGTTCACGATTCGCATCAAACGATCATGGTCAGACTGTCATCCTAGACAGTGCACATTCCCGAAAGTGAGTCTGGCGGGGCGATATCAAAAACTTTCCCTACTTCGAACCAGGGCAATCTTGCGATTGGTTTTCTAACCTTGTAGAATTCGCGCCATTATGTACAACTCACACCAATATGCAGGGCTGGACGATATGACCGCTATGCTCATGCTGGTGTCAGAATCGTGGCAGCGGGACGGGGCGCATAACCGGTTCCACATTGGCGATGTCTACTGGAATTTAGGCACACAACGGGAGGAAACGCTCGACCAGCCTTATCCAAACATATGTCTATGGAACGCCCAGAATGGCGAGACACTTGGATTCGCGTGGATTGAGGGTTACGAAGCGGGGGATGTGCTTATCCATCCTGACCATCGTCACCGTGGTATGGAAGAGGATATGCTTGAATGGCTTGAGGAACGCCATCGTGTAATTGCTCGACAATCTGAAGGTGAGACCAGCATGCAGATTGGAGGATACCAGGACTCCCGGTGGCAAGAGTTACTTATAAAACATGGATATGTCCGCGATGATCGCATTGAGGGTGAACCTCATTTTTCGCGGATGCTGGATGACGTTGAACAACAATCTCCATTAACAGGAATAGAACTGCGTAGTGTTGCCGGTGAACATGAAGCCACTGAGCGCACTATGATTCAGCGGGAGGCGTTCGCCACGCTGGATTTTGAATTGCCAGGATTACCCGAACAGTCAGAACGTCCGGTAGTGGCCGTGCTGACTGGTGCCGAAATCGATCGCAGGACGAGGATTTACAAGAACGTGATGAAGCTGCCCGGTTATCGGCAAGACCTGGATATTGTGGCTGTCACCGAGGAAGGGGAGTTTGCCGCCTGCTGCACATGCTGGATTGATTCCAAAAACAGTGTGGCCGAGTTCGAGCCAGTGGGATGCCTTCCAAAGTTCCGTCGCAGAGGGATTATGCGTGCTCTTACGAACGAGGCGTTGCTTAGGCTAAAGGCGCTCGGAGTCACGTCTGTAGTCGTAAAAACCAACCCGTTCAACCTGCCAGCCATTCGGCTGTATGAGTCGTGCGGCTTTGAGTTGGTGTTCTCCGATCCCGCCTATCGCAAGACCTTTGCCGGCTAGCAATTGGGCATAGCCGTCCGCAGTGCCGCACACATGATCCCTGACCTGCTAAATGCAACTCCACTTAAGTGTTTAGGCAACAAAGGTGTAGAGCGGTTGTTAAGCAGGATGATTGTACTCTGTGGATAATATGGTTGAAATCAGAATAATGCAATCTATATACCACCTATCTTTACCTTGCATAAAAAGGATTAGATATTCACACGATCCATGAGTTGCCCAACATATCCACTGACCTCAATCAGTTTCTCTTTCTTTGCCTTTGACATCTTTTTTACTCTGTGTTCCACCTTCAATGCCAAACTCCTAGACCCCAGTTTCTCTTGGAAGACTAGGCTCAAAGGCCCCCTACCTTTGAGGTATTTCGATCCTGTATTCCCTACGCCCTGATGCTGGGCGAACCGTCTATCGACATCTGTTGAGATGCCTGTATAGAGAGTGCCGTCACGGCATTTTATGAGATACAAGTACCAGTCAGACATTTGGGTTCAATACAGGAAATCCCAAAGATGAGGGTTTTACTGTTTGGCATCCTCTATTTTGACAACCTATTATTTTCACCATCTAATCGAATTTGCTCCAGTTCTTCCCAACGGGCATAAGTATCGACCAGCAACTTCTTTAGCACCTCTAACCTATCATTCGCCGCAACGATATCAACACTGTCCCTCTTGTAAAATGCAGGGGCTCCCATTGCTTGAATCAACTCATCCTGTTCTCTTTCGAGCAGACCAATTGTATCTGGCAATGCATCTAGTTCTTTTTGCTGGCTAAACCCAAGCTTCAACTTTGCGCTGTGCACCTTAGCCGTTTGGTCAGCTTGCTTGTTAACAGATATCTTACCTCGCTTTGATTGCTGTGGACGCTGCCGTAGCCAGTCATCATATCCACCAACGTATTCGTTTACGACGGAGTCACTTTCAAAAACGAGCGTACTTGTCACGATGTTATTAATAAACGTCCTGTCATGACTTACTAATAAAATCGTTCCTGTGTAACTCATCAAAAGATCCTCAAGGAGATCCAGAGTCTCTACATCAAGGTCGTTGGTTGGTTCATCCAGGATAAGGAGATTAGATGGCCGCGTGAAAAGGCTGGCGAGCATGAGGCGGTTGCGCTCTCCGCCAGAAAGAACAGAGACAAGAGATCTGGCTTGATCTGGGGAAAAAAGAAAATCCTGCAAATAACCGACTATGTGACGAGTTTTCCCATTTACAGTGACTGTATCAGTGCCGTCAGCCACGTTATCAATGACTGTCTTGCTCTCGTCCAATTGTTCCAGGAGTTGGTCGAAATAGCTGATTTGCAAATTAACTCCAAGGCGGATTATTCCGGTTACAGGACTCAGCATACCAAGAAGAATACGCAAGAGGGTTGTTTTGCCACTGCCGTTTGGGCCCAGGATGCCAATCCTGTCGCCCTTCAGAATAGTGGTGGAAAAATTTGAGATTATTTGTGTATCGCCATAATTGAAGTCAATGTTCTCAGCTTTTGCAACCAACGTTCCGGAACGCTCGGCTTCATGGGCTTCCATTTTCACAGCACCCGGTCGTTCCCGTCTTGAGCTCCGCAGATCGCGCATTTTTTTTAATTCTCTCACCCTACCCTCATTGCGCGTCCGCCTTGCTTTAATGCCTCCCCTAACCCAATGCTCTTCTTGTTGCAGTTTTTTATCGAACAGAGCGTTTCGTGTTTCTTCTGCCTCGCGGTCAGCACTACGCCGTTCCAGGAATGTCTCATAATCGCAGGTCTGATCAAACAGGCTCCCTCGATCTATTTCCACAATTCGAGTGGCAATTCTCTGCAGGAACATACGGTCATGGGTTACGAAGATCAGAGATCCTCCAAAACGAAGCATCATCTCTTCCAGTTCCTTGATGGAATCTATATCCATATGGTTAGTCGGTTCATCAAGCAGGAGTATCTCCGGCTCACCAACAAGCGCTCTCTTTAAGAGCACTTGACGCTTAAGGCCGGCGGAAAGGGAATTGAAAGCACGACCAGGATCCATCCCAAGCTGAGAGAGCATTTTGCTAATCTGTTCACTCTTGTACCACTCTTCCTGCATCTCAAGGGTATCGTGAATGCGACCCAATTCTTCAGGTAGAGTCGGCATGTCTTCGCTCAGAAGTCCGATAGATCGTTGTTTCCTGACTAAATCAGCGTATTGTTTACTGCCGCTAGCTACTACATCAAACACAGTCCCTGACATCTCATTTGGCACTTTTTGTGAAAGATAGGCAGAGTGCACACCTCTTTGAATTGAAACGGTGCCTGAGTCCGGTTTGACGCTTCCCTCTATCAATCGCAACAGTGTTGATTTTCCGGATCCATTCCTTCCTACCAGGCCGATCCTTTCTCTCCGTTCAACGTTTAAATCAATCTCGTCGAAAATGGAAACACCACTATAGGAAAGGGATATCCCCTGCATATTTATGAAGGCCATATAAAGAAATTACCTCGCCACTGCTATTTTCTTGACACGACCAACTCGACCACTTTCCAACCGGACTTTTATGCCATGTGGGTGAATTTCGGAGTTTATCAAAGCGGCTTCAACAATTCCGTCGGTTAGTTTTCCTGTCCGTTGGTTTTCCTTAATTACTATTGAAACTAGCAAGCCTCGTCTTATGTTGGAACGTTCTGTGCCTTCCATATTGATCATGATTTCTTTCTTATCGTCAGGTTATGGTTCAAAACGTAAGGACACACAGGCCACCACGTTATTTACAACGCAATACACCTCTAAGTGTACCCCATCGTGGATATTGAGATGCTTGTTTACAGTAGTTTTTTGGTAAATTGCACGCCCAAAATACCGATTACAAGGGGAATTGTCAGAAACATCGCCGAGATGGTAACAGTGGCCGAATCATCACCCGGAGTGCATATTTATAGCATCTACATATACCCGTCAAACATAGAGAGAAGTCAGCTATGTCACTAATGCTAGATAGATACTCACGCTGGAGTGGATGGATTTCACAGACTTGATATTACAGCAATAAGAGGATAATCGATAGCATTAGTCCGCTGCAAATAGGGTGTTACATCCCTCATCACGATATTTTAACAAAAATACATATTATTCGCTACATATTACTCATATTTTAACGAATACAAACTTGACTAAGTCAGCATTTCACAATAACATTCGCGCGTCGCGAAATTTCGTGCGGAGGTGAGAATTGGAGAGACCAATTCCAGTGCCAAATGAGCTGAGCGCTCCTTTCTGGAACGCCTGTAACGAGGGACGGTTGATAGTGCAACATTGCAAGTCTTGCAACAGGATGCAATATCCGCCGGAAAGCGTGTGCTCTGACTGCGACTCTGCCAGCGGACTGGAGTGGAGTGAGGTGAGTGGCCGCGGCACGATAAACGGATACGTTGTAGTGCATGACTCACGTCTCAGAATGTGGGTCCCACAGCAACCCTATAACGTAGCTGTAATTCACATTGAAGAAGACCCAACTATTAACTTCTTCTCCAATCTACCAGGAACCAAGGTCGACCAAGTTCCCGTCGGCTCCAAGGTTCAGGTGGAGTTTGTGGATACCCAATCCGGTCAAAAAATCCCAGAATGGCAAATCGTATCCTAGTGAATTATTGTCTGTGTCCGAAATAATAGATTGAAAAGAGGACGGCAATGGCACCAACTCAGAACGCACCAAACTCACTCTATAGAACAACTGAAGGTTTGGGAGTATGGGAGCACAAAGGAAAGGTAGCCGCAGTAGGCATTGGACACTCACCTACTGCACGGCGCTGGGATGAGAGGCTTGAGTCCAGCATAGGCTCTTGGGCTATTCTTGCACTACGCAACGCCATGGAAGACGCTGGAGTTTCACCAGATCAAGTAGATGGATTGGTTGTCGTACCCGCAGCCACTACTGGAGATCTTTGGTCACCAACCAATCCAATCCCTGAGGATTTTGCTAAGGCATACACACCCACCGACAATCTAAACGATGGGCTCAGTTCCATGAGCGCTGAGTGGATTCTCAAGAATATGCCTGAGTTGAGCAATGTTCAATTCACTATGCATGCCCGCACATGCATGTCAGACGCAGTAGTAGTTGCGGCTCAGGCAGTAGGTGACGGACTCACTAAGACATGCCTTGTACTGAAAACCTGGAACAATCTGTCAGGCCGTTACGGCCACGACTCAGGATCCAATGCCTTGGATGATGCCCCAGGCGCCTCCCAATGGACCAATCCATGGGGTTGGGGAGCCGCCGCAATAACTTTTGCCTACCTGTTTGATCAATACTGCCGCAAATACGGCAAGAACCATGACATGCTGGCACCTTTTGTGGTAAATGAAAAAAGGAATGGACTGCTATTTCCAGAGGGGTTCTGGGCACAGCATCGTCCAGAAGCATTAACCGTAGAGGATTACCTGACATCTCGTTGGGTCGCTAAACCAGCGAATCTCTACGATTGTGACTTGCCTATTCAAATTGCGGTCGCTTATCTCTTTACAACCGCAGATCGTGCAAAGGACATGAAGCAGCCTCCAGCTTATATTCTCAACCACGCATCTGACAGAACCAAAGTAAAGAGCAGTGTTCAAACGTTGGATGAATGCGAACAAGCCACTGACAGCACAGGCCGCAAAATATACGAAGGTGCCGGAATCACTGCCAGTGATCTGTCATTTGAGAATATGTATGACGGCTACACTCTATTCCACCAATTTCACATTGAAGGGCTGAAATATGCTGGAATAGAGAGAGGAGAGGCGTTGGACCTCTACCAGACAGACATCAGCATTGAAGGCCCAAACCCTGTCTCTCCCAGCGGCGGCAATGCAGGTAGCGGACGCACGCGTACTTGGATGCACACAGACTGCATTCAACAACTGCAGGGACGAGCAGGCGCCCGGCAGATCAAGAAGAAGGCCGAGATCGGTGTCTCTGGTGGCCCCACAACCACAGGCGGAAACTTTACAGTCTGGAGTGCTACTCCAGACTAAACGCAATCACGCGCATCCAAATTTATTCCGCTCGTGATTAATTTTGGACATATGTACCACATCCCAAATAATTAACAATTTCACATCGTAATTATAGCCTTCAAGGCAATATGCTCGTAGGGGGGGGAAATATAGTAAAAACATGTTTAATCCGCATTCCAAGTTATTGACAAATTATATAGCTCAGTGATAGGCTTCGTAACAATATTCTCTTAGGAGGGACTATGAAATTGCGTCTCGCGTTTCAATTAAGGCCCATGCTCACAGTTCTCGCGGCTACAATCGCGGTTGTAGCACTTGCTTGCGGAGGTGATACGGCAGCACCCACCAGCGCTCCGGCAGCCACCAGCGCTCCGGTAGCCACCAGCGCTCCGGTAGCTACTTCCTCTGCAATAGCAGAGCCAGCCGCAACTGCAGTGCCAGGTGTACAGCTTGACTACAGGGATGACTGGGTCAACTACCTGAAGGGGCACCGCGGATACAAGGCCGAATGGGGAGAGCCCCAGTACGGCGGAATAATCAAGACAGCTGACCCCCGCACAGCTACAAGGTATCAAGCCACCCTTGGCTACAGCGCATTCAGCCGCTGGCAGTTTGCAGCGCATAACAGCCTTCTGATGATGGATCCATGGGGAAGCATCCAGGATGCGCCTATATGCGACCTGTGTGAGAGTTATGAGATATCAGCGGACGGACTCAAGTACACCTTTTATCTGAGAGACAACGTTCAGTTCCAGTCAGAAGGCTGGGGCAAGGACCAAGGTGCGCCAGGATATGGCACCGAGTTGGTATGTGAGGACGTAAAGGCCAGCCTAGAATGGTTTGCCAATCCTCCAGTTGAGACATATGCATCAAGTGCAAAACAGATGCGGACATACATGCAGCACCTTGATGAGGTGACATGCCCAGATGGTGCAACGGGCAAGACTGCGGTCTTGAACTTCACCCACTATCGGAATGCCACTCTTGCATGGATGGCTGGAGGTACTTCGATCTGGGACAAGGAGTATCGTGAGTGGATGGATGCCGAGTGGCCTGGCATACAGTCTACCGCCAATATGGAAGGGTACATGGTCAACATGGGTACTGGGCCGCAGATACCATTCTCTGCCGACTCACAGACCGTGATGAAGGTAAGGAAGAACCCCAACTACTTCATAGAGGGTGCGCCCTTTGCAGATGGGTTTGACTTCTTTGCAATCCAAGACTACAACACCAAGTTTGCTGCATTGGTGACTGGCAAGGTACATCAGGCCGGTCATGGTAGCAGTGGAGTAACCAAGGCTCAAGTGTCACAGATACAGACACAATATTCGGACATCATTGAGCAGCAAATAGTCAGGTACAACCACATTTCTGGTTTTAGGCTTAACCCCCTGAGACCCCCATTCGATAAGTGGGAAGTACGTTGGGCAATACAGCTGTTCTTGGACAGAGGCGACTGGGACGAGTTCAGCACAGTTGGAGACATCAAGATGTCTAGCCCCGCTTACATGCTTCACATAGACAGCGGTTGGGGCAAGCCCTCAGAGGAGTTCATGAAGCTCCCAGGCTGGAATCCTGCAACCAAAGATGCAGATATAGCAGAGGCCAATAGACTGTTGGACGTAGCATTCGGAGAGGGTAACCGACCCACGACAGACCAGTACATAATTCAGTTGCTGAGCAGGCGTGAAATCAGCCTCTGGGGACTGGACCAGTTCAAGAAGCATCTTGGATGGGAGTTTGATGTGAAGTATGTGGATACATACGGAAACATTGCGACCGACTGTCTATACACAATTAGGGCAGAAGCTAACGCCACCCCGATCAAGCAGTCATACGCTGCTGACCCGAGTGATGCAGCATGGGGCTGGCACACCGGTTGGACAACCAACCCAGACTGCGATGTTAAGGGTTGGAAGGGTGACGGCGCAGCCTCCGATGCGGAGTCAGAAAGAATTAACGCCATGGTAGAAGAGCTGGACGTAAGTCTTGACCAGGCTCGTCGTTCTGAGCTGATTTTGGCCTTGGAGGAGTACATAGTGAATGAGCGGACAACCGCTCTGCACTTAGGTACTATGAACGTAGCATGGCCAAACAGATGGGAATTGAAGGGCAATAGGTACTACAACCTTGGTACATACTCCCAGCAGCGGTTACATGACCGACTGTGGTTGTCTGAATAATCCAGGGCAAGTAGGGTAGAAAGAAACGGAAAAAGGAAGGCGCTCCCAAATGGGAGCGCCTTCCTTTTTGTATTTGATTATATAACCTAGATTGATCTAGTAATCTACCCCGGTTGTAATGAACATTCTAAATTAACAAGTTCTGGAAATGCCAGGTGCAAGGCATTTGAAACAACGCTATGGCCAACATCAGTGAGGAAGCCTGTATTTACGCTGTCATTACTACAGACACCGTTCCGTCTCCTGCCTTACATAGTCGCGCAGTTCTTGAGGCAACATGGCCACAGAGCCTGCTAGTACATTCTCGAATATCCTCTCAGGCCTAGATGTCGCAGGGATAGTCGCACTCACCCTTTGGTCTGCAATAACCCAAGCCAAGAGCGCTTGACCCCACGTCTGTATCCCGAAATCAGCCAGTGGTGTCAGGTCAGGCTGCTGTTTAAGATCTTTTACATATCTGCCTTTTTTCAGAGGCTCCATAACCAACACCCCAATACCGCAATCTTCAGCAACAGGAAGCAGTTCAGATTCACATTCCCGTTCCATGACGTTATAAGGTATCTGTACCGCGTCAATACGGGACGATTTCATCAATTTGATTATCTCAGGATAAGCCTCATGCACCATAGCTGTCACACCAACCATGCCAATCTTGCCCTGATCTTTCAATGCATCCAGTGTGTTGAGGTGTATCCGCCAATCAATCATGTTATGGACTTGATACAGGTCTATGTATTCAGTGTTAAACAACTCGAATGACCGGGCAATCTGTGCAACACCTTCCTCCTTACCCTCGCACCGCACTTTGCTAGTCAAATAAAATTTATCGCGCTGGTCAGATGTAGTAATACCAACTATCTTTTCGGCATTACCGTACATAGAAGCACAATCTATGAGGTTCACATGGCTTGCTATGCAATTCTCCACTATCTGCCGACATCTGGAGATGTCATTTTCTGATGTCACATCAAAAGTCCTGAGTGTTCCCAGACCAATGACAGAGACTTCAAGGCTGCCAAGTTTTCGATATTCCACTATCTCTGTTACCTCCTATATAAGATTAGATACTCAGCGTACACCAAGACAGTACACGCGGTAAGGCGAACTGCCGAATACGCCTCAGATATGAGGGAAATTGGTTAATAAGTCTCGTGATACAATAAGCACATTTTTTGCACAAGAAGTATGTAATATCTACGTTAAGTGCCTCTAATTACCAATCTTACGTTGTTGCCATCTAATTCGCTGTCCTTGTATACGTACCGCACCATACAAATATTGAACCTGGAGTGCCAACTAACAGCGACTCGGACGGCATTCATATATTCCTAACGCTCTCCACCAATTACGAATAGCAGACCTGACTCCAGTAACACAGCGTCAATTATCAAAGGAAACCTAGCTGCTGGCAGGCGTTTTAGTATCTGTTTGCCCAGATATGATCCCACAAACATTACAGACCCAATGGCCATGCCGATCACTGCTATGTTCAAGTTTATTAGCTCATAGCCACCGTACACACTCAACTTCGTGACGTGCATCATCACAGTAGCCAAGGCTTCTGTACCAATATACGCACCTCTACCCAAGCCATATGCGAGGAAAATGGCGCCATGAAAGGACCCACTACACCTACTACAGAAGAGATAACCTCAGAGATTACTCCCAGTGGGAAGAAGCCCCGCAGACCTATTCGCGCGTTCTTGCCCCAGGAGCTATGCCGATAAACAATCATTAGCAGCATGAATACTCCCAACAAACGGACAAGAGAACCGGCAGGCCTATTGGCAAATAGCACCCCCCCCTAACACTGCGGCAGGCACTGCTCCAAGCCCAAACCACTTAACTACCGAAAAGGACAACTCAGTCCTGTTAAACCACACCTTTGAAAGGTTGCCCATCAACTGAGCAATTGTAAGAATTGGAACCGATTCAACTATACCAAATGACCACACCAGTACAGGGAGCATTATGGCAGCGCCACCAGAGCGGCGGCACCTATTGCAACTGCTACAAAAACATCTTCCATTCATTCTCCATCGGCATACTGCCGTGATAATATCAGTACAAATAGGTTAGTTTGTATGAGCCATCCAGTTCAAGCAATCAACCCTCGCATTTTTAAATTGATAACAAAATCGCTGCTCTTTAATCGTCTGCAGCAGGAATTAGCGCCAAATTTACCACCATACTCATGGTCAGTCAATTAAATTCTTCTATTGCCTATGCTATGAGTGTGACTTGGAAACAGACTGAAACGCACTGCAATGTACACTGACGGCATTGAGGAATTCCGTGGGACGACCTACCAGAAGACGACCAGTCGTAGGATATGGTATCGTACGCCAAACAACCACTTTCAATATCAACCAACACGACCCCAGTGTACGAATCATAGTGAAAAATAAAAAGTGAAAAGAGAACAATGAACCTACTTATAATCTCCGGAGGAAAGCATCCGTACGAGGAATCCACTCCTATCTTGGAACGATTCCTCAAAAGCGCTGGGCACGATGTGACAGTGCATTGGGAGGCCAGTATTCTGGGCGATGCAGTGGAGATGGGCCAGTACGACGCTTTGGTATTCAATACGCTGAGAACCAACGAAACTGCCCTTAACAAGGACGAACAAGACGGCATGAAGAACTTCATACTGAGCGGCAAGGGTTTTATCTGCATCCACATCGCGGGTTGCATACCGAACAACTGGCCCGAGTATCGTGATATTACCGGAGGTGGATGGGTTACTGGGACAAGTTTTCACCCACCATACGGACATTTCACAGTTGACATACAGAACCCAAGCCACCCGGGAGTGGCAGGTATTTCTAGCTTTGAAACCACAGATGAATTATACATGGGCATTGAGTACAGCAACGACAACGACGTATTCATGAGCGCTAATTCTCAAGATGGAACTCACCAATGGGGAGGAAATCCTAAATACATGCCTGCAGGCACGTTCCCACTGGGCTGGACCAGAAATTATGGAGATGGCAAAGTATTCGTCACACTACTGGGTCATAACGGCCACAGCTTCGAGATATCTGAGTTTCAAAAGATAGTGCTGAACGGAATCCATTGGGCCACAAGCTAGCTACAGCATTCCATAGGACTCCTAAAGTCTAGAATTTTACAGCCATAAGACACAAAAGTTTATGGAGTGAACTTGGCAGTGCGCCTATCACACTGCGTAGCAACTCATTTAGACTGTTATTTCCAAGCCTATCGGACAGTGATCTGAGCCCAATACCTCAGGCATTATCCAACCATTAGACACATAATTCCGCAGACTTTCATCTACGAAGAAATAGTCAATACGCCACCCAACGTTGCGGTCTCGCGCACGCGTCATTTGGTCCCACCATGTGTAGTTATCGGAGTCTTGGTTAAACATCCTGAATGTATCAATATAGCCATTCTCAAAAAACTGATCCATCCACTCGCGCTCCATAGGTAGAAAACCAGAGATCTTCCCATTCTCTTTGGGCCTTGCTATGTCCATTTCTTTATGTGCTGTATTCACATCCCCACATATCACCAAGTGTTTACCTCTCGCCCTGAGGTCGTTCATAGCAGCCTGGAATGCAACATAAAAGCGCATCTTATAATCAAGGCGTTCTGGAGACCGTTTACCGTTCGGGTAATAGATATTGACGAGAGTAAAATACTCGTAGTCTGCTATGAGTATACGACCTTCGCTATCAAATTCTGAGATTCCAAAACCGCGTTGGACGGCAGTTGGTTCAACTTTAGTGTATATGGCTACTCCGCTATATCCCTTACGTTCAGCCGATGAGAAATACGCCTTATATCCCGGTATTTCAAGTAACTCACTGGTTAGCTGTTCAGGTGATGCTTTCGTTTCCTGAAGGCACAGAATATCCGGGGATTCCTCAGCTAACCAATCGAGCAATCCCTTTTTCAGAACTGCACGAATGCCGTTTACGTTCCAAGACAATATCTTGATTGTATACATACATAGTCCTTATCAGCCCTTACTGCATATCACAATAGAAATCTCAATGTAACCAGGGATCTGGCATACCAAATGGAATATCAAACGACTGGCTAGTCGAATATTATCTCGCTTTCTGTATAAAAAGTCGTAATTCCGTTATATGTCCTTTAAATTCAGCGCCTGACGTTTGTAGTTCCAGTTTGCATCCCAAGAATAGGATGAAACGAGTGTATGGACGCTCTGACTCCCTGTCAATACAATAAGTCTCTTACTCACGCTATATAAATCTATTAATGGGATTCTTATAATCGACCCTTTCAAAGATTCTACTAGACCATGATTGAGAATTTATGTACAGTTATACGGTCTACCTATAGGTGAATAATCTGCAAATAACTACATTGATGTTAAAAATATACAGCTCAATCGCAGATGTATTCCAAGTATCATAACTGCCACCGAACTTATACTTGTTGCGATGCCAACATTGTGGCTTGTGAAGAATATCAACCATTACTGAACAAGTAATCTAGATAGGTTCCAAACAGACGCCATATCCAAAATAAAGCAGGGAGCAATTCTAATGACATACAAATTCAACCACGTTCATCTAAAGGCATCTGACCCAGAAAAAAGTGCAGACTGGTACGTCTCCGCCTTCAATTTTGAGATATTGAGCAACTCAGTACGCGCATCTGGAAGCAGGTTCGTCCGCTGTCAGACTTCGAACGGAATCATCGTGAATATTTCAGCTGCTGGAACCGGCGAGCAAATGGGGGATGGATCCGCATCCGTTCACTGGGGTCTGGAACACTTCGGTATCGAAGTAGATGACATTGATGCACAGATCAAACGCTTAAAAGACCTTGGCGCTAAGCTTCTAGAAGGCCCAAGCAACTCTCCAACAGGCTCTCGGATAGCTTTTATCCAGGGACCTGATGACGTCAGAATAGAATTGATGCAACTCCCCAAACTAGAACCCTAGCCACAGGTTTCCTGCATTCAGATCGCACCTGCAAACACTCATGCACGTTGACCAGTTGAATATATTCTCTTTGTGAATCAAGCCAGTACATCCAAGAGTAACGTTGTATAATGAACTAACAACCTAAAGATACGGAACCAGATAAATGAGCACCTCACATATTTACTCCGGCAATCCACTCGATAGAGGCGAACGTGAACGCCGTGATGAACAATGGCTAACTGATATTTCCAGAAATCCTGCTAGCAGATTTCTTCCCATGAATGACCTGAACGTCCCGGTTTCGCAAGGTATCGACGAAGGTCTGGTCTGGCTAAGCATAGATGAGATTCGCCGACTCAGAATAGACACCGACCCTAAATTTCTCGGCCTGCTTAATGGGATAGCCCATTTCGTAGTAGACATATCCGGTCAAGTGATCACTGTGCAGGAATTAAGTGATGGTGGCTACAAATATGTCGATGCAAGGACTGTCACAGAACTCCTCAGCGGCTCGGACTCAGGAATAGTCGCTCAGGCACGAGCACAGGTAGACTGGCACAGACGCAACCGCTTCTGCTCTACCTGTGGGCATGAAACGTTTGCCACACGCGGTGGACAGACACGAAAATGCTCAAAGTGCGAGGCTGTAAACTATCCACGCACGGACCCAGTCATAATTACGGTTGTTGCTGACAGTGAATGGTGTCTTCTTGGGCAGTCACGTGGTCGCGGGGCCAGTACCAACAGGTATTCTGCATTGGCGGGGTTTGTTGATCAGGGAGAGTCAATAGAGGAGGCCGTAGCTAGGGAGGTCATGGAAGAATCTGGAATTGCCATCAAAAATGTCCGCTACCTCTCATCTCAACCCTGGCCATTCCCTTCTTCACTTATGATCGGATGCCATGCGGAAGCGGCTACGACGGACATCTCTATAGACGATGAAGAGATGCTAGACGTGCGCTGGTTCCATCGCGACGAGGTCTTGATGGCGCTCAAAGGAACAAGTGAGGTCCTGACAGTTCCCGGGCCTATAGCAATCGCACATCACCTGATCAAGGCATGGGCAAACAACAACATGACTCAAGCCAACGGGTAGATGAACTTTATAATATTCCCGCATTACATTGACATTCACTGTGTTTCCTCTAAAAAACCGCTATCAATTGCCCTCCCAAAGCTGCCAACACTACTACAAGCCACGGTGGCCATTTCCATAACACTAGAAGTGCAACAGCCGCAAGTGCCAGTCCAAAATCTTCTCGTGTGTGCATAGCGCTTGTCCACACAGGATTGTATAGTGCCGCAAGTAGAAGACCTACAACCGCCGCGTTTATGCCTCGAGTCGCCTTTCTGAATGCACCGTACCTTCGTAATTGGTCCCAAAACGGAACAACACCTATTACCAAAAGGAAAGATGGTAGATATATGGCTCCCAGGGCAAACAGTCCTCCTATCCAGGCGTTCGCGGTGCCAGTGTTCAAGTGGCCATGAAAGATTGTTCCCAGATACGCTGAGAAAGTGAACAACGGCCCCGGCACGGCCTGAGCGGCACCATATCCGGCAATGAACTGTTCATTTGTTAACCATCCGGGAGGCACGACTTCTGACTGGAGCAACGGTAGAACAACATGTCCTCCCCCAAACACCAGAGAGCCAACACGGAAGAAACTGTCAAATACCTGAACAAATTCATTTGTAACAGTCTGCCTCAGCAGCGGCAAGCCTATCAGGAGCAATACGAACAAAGATAGGCAAATGACTGCCAGAACACGCCCACCTGGATACTGTTGGAGCATTTCAGAGCCGTCATGGTCGGCAGAAAGCAATCGCCATCCCACGATTCCAGCGATTATTATTATAACTACCTGTGCGATAGCGGTTGGCCAAGTCAGCATAGCAATTGCAGCGACTATGGCCATAGTCGCCCTCGGCCTATCCGGACACAAGTTTCTGGACATCCCCAAAATTGCAACGGCAACAACTGCAAACGCAGCGATTTTCAAGCCATTCAGCCAGCCCGCATTTGAAACGTCTCCAATTGCTGTGATTCCGTAGGCAAACAGTATAAGAACAACAGCCGAGGGAATAGTGAATCCTATCCAAGCGGCCAGAGCACCTAGGAGACCAGCGCGCTTGAGGCCAAGAGCAATTCCCACTTGACTGCTGGCTGGACCTGGAAGGAATTGACACAGGGCAATCAGGTCGGCATATGCCCGTTCATCCAGCCACTTGCGCCGCTCAACTACTTCGTCTCTAAAATAGCCCAGGTGAGCAACTGGTCCGCCAAAAGAGGTAAGACCCAGCCGCAGGAAAACTATAAATACTTCAAAGACCGATCTTCGAGAGAAATGCAGCCACATATATCAACCTTTCAATGAGCCCGTAAGTATCCTAGCCCCTCAGTCAAAATATGCCTGGACATTAGCCACATCTCTTACAGCACCAACCAATCGACATAGCCACCGTCAACTAAATCACAGGCACATCACCACAATGTTTCCTGAATGATATAAGCATTACGCTACTATGATATAGTAGCAATACTCTTTCTCAATATGGTAGTTCATGGTGGTTCATTGCGCCTAGATATTATCCCAATCCTAAAAGCTAATCCAACAATTCTTCTCCTGTGCATTTCCACGGCATTACTCACGTCCGGTCAGGGCATGGTGGCACCAATCCTCCCACTATACGCCGATGCTCTTGGAGTCTCGACAGCTATGGTCGGGTTGGTGATCAGCGTCTTTGGTCTTGCAAGATTCTTAACAAACATGCCGGCCGCTATTATCTCTGAGAGATTCGGACGCAGAGTGCCTCTGGTGGCAGGACCCATTGTGGCCGCCTTGGGGAATACTCTGGCCGGGACCGCAGACTCTCTGGAATTTCTGCTGGTCTACAGGTTCATCTCCGGCATTGGCTCAGCCGCTTTCATCACGGGGTCCGTGATTTTCATTGGTGATATTAGTACACCAGCAAACCGTGGCCGAATGATGAGCATCTACCAGGGCAGCTTTGCCTTGGGAATATCACTTGGCCCAGCTATTGGAGGAATAATAGCTGAACTTATGGGGCTACGCGCACCCTTCTTTGTGGTGGGCATATTGTCTCTATTCAGTGGAATATGGGCATATTTTAAAGTGCCTGAGTCTAGGACTCTGACAAAGACCAATCAACTTACGCCCAGCACATACGCTCAGGCCGTACAGCCGAATGCTTCAACAGATCCAGGAATGCCTGAATCCAAGCATTCCTTCTTCCGCTCTAAGGGATTCATTCTTATTGCGTTAGTATTCTTCATAACATTCTTCAGCCGCGGCGGCGCCCAATTCACACTGCTGCCCCTCAAGGCTGCACACGACCTCAATTTATCTCCTGGACAAATTGGGGCGATTTTCACAATCCCACCTGTCATTGGTTTCCTGCTTCTGCCATTTGCAGGCTCGATTTCTGATCGTTACGGACGTAAAAAGACAATCGTACCTGGGCTTCTAATTGTATCTGCAGCGCTTCTAATACTTGGAACCAGCTCCTTACTGATTCTATTTGTAATGGGAATGGCCCTATACGGGCTTGGTAACGGGATTGAAGGACCTACGCCTGTCGCGTACGTAGCCGATATCAGCCCACGAGGTCATCAGGGAATTGCGCAGGGTGCGGCACGTTCAATTGGTGATCTGGCGATTTTAATGGCTCCGCCTGCTATGGGCCTTGCTGCCGATATGTACGGAGCTACAACAGCGCTTGTAGCAAATGGAGTCGCCGTGGGAATTCTAGGCACAATATTCCTAATATTTGCCAAAGAGTCAAACAGCCCTATACATACAACGAAAAAAGACACTCAAAGCGCAGAGCCAAGAAATTCCAAGAAATAAATACTCCGCACTAACTACGAGCCGGCACCTGATCGGTGAGTAAGACATAACAAAACCGAGCTACATCCACTAACTCACCTACATCCAAATGTTCCCTGGTAGTGTGCATATCTCTGGTAGCAATGCCTACAACCACAGACGGAATACCATTAAAATTAAAAATGTTTGCATCAGTTGCACCTCCTGATGCACCAATGTCTAGGACCATCTCCAATGCGCCAATAGCACGGGCGACTCTGGTTACAATCCTGTCATCCCCTGCCAGGGAATACATCTGAAATTGAGTTTCCAACTCTTCATGAATATCGGCATCCGGATATCTCTTACGCGCCGCTTCCACAGTGACCAGAAACTGCTGTCTAACCATCTCAAGAGTCTCGACATTCCTGCTCCTGAACTCCCCTGCAAAAGATGCCGACTCCGGAACGGCATTACGCACAGTGCCACCTTCAATACTACCTACGTTGAATGTCGTCTCCTCATCTATGCGCCCTTGAGGAAGTTGGGCGATTATCTCTGAGGCTATCCTAATAGCCGACAGTCCTTTTTCCGGCTCCAAACCTGCATGTGCTGCCCGTCCTGTGACGCGGAGATCACATCTGATATAAGTGGGGCTTGAGACCGTAACTCTGGACACTGGGCCATCACCATCGAATATTATCCCTTCCTTAGCGACAATCAGAGAAAAATCCAGGTTTCTGGCACCAACAAGACCAATCTCCTCCCCACGGGTGATAACAATCTGAACAGCCGTCCTCTTCATCTGGTCATCTCTAATAGCTTCAAGTCCCTCCAGAATCGCGGCTATGCCAGCCTTGCAGTCACCTCCTAATATGGTCGTTCCGTCCGTGTGAATGAGCCCGTCTGATACAATCGGCCTTATCCCACGGCCCGGTTCCACAGTATCCATGTGAACTGCAAGCATAAGCGGATTATCCCCTTCTTCGGATGCAATTACATTTCCATGATAATCCTGTCCAACTGCGAATCCCAAATCCTCCAATCTCTGCACAATATCACGGGATATCGCCTCCTCTTCGCCAGAAGGGCTATCTATTTGAACCAAGTCACAGAATGTCTTAACCAGACGTTCTTGATCTATCATCTCAGCCTCCAAAGGTTACATGGTTGATTAACATAACGAGACGGCCGTGCGGAATATGGCGTCATCAGTTTACAGCAGCTGACGCCCTGCGAACCCAGAGTCGATTGTGTGCCAGTATTCCAAATCAGGCTCTCCAGCCAGCCAACAAAGATATATAACGTTGCCTTCTCTCAAAGAAGGAAAGTCAAAGAGACCTCTCTGTATATCCTTGATCAAGACGCCTTTTTTTTCGACGGAATCAATCAAAAGTCGTACCTCCCGCGCTACCTCTCTTCGAGATTTCTCCGCCTTACTCACCTCTTCTTCAGCTTCATTCCCTCCATCAGATTGCAATTGAAGAGATTTGCCATCAACATCCCGTGCAAGACTATCCAATTTATCAATCAGGAATCGCACATTATCAAAAGTAGATTGAAGCCACGGCACTAGCTCTACGGCTTCCTCAATGGTGAATGTTGTAGTCAATTTAATTGTCCTATTGTAATTTCACTGTAATTTTCAAAAGGAAGATAGTCGCGTGCGCTCATTCAAGTGGCGAGACGTTTCCAGGAGTCACGACTTCACCGAAGTCATTACAGGACGCATCAGCAACGACAGCCCTTGAGCGGATATTCCCCACAAGAGACACCTCTAGCAAAATCGGCCCAGACATTACTTCCTCCCTCACATATCAACGATTCCCCAATCAGGTGTTCACATGGTACAGTGCAACACAGGTGGGCGGGAACATTAAATATATAATACACCTCTGCCCAACGTGGAATCCGAGCTTGCTATTTGCAGGATACGTATTGCCAATCTTATCCACATTGGATTACAACCGCACAGAGGAAGAGTTAATGATACAGCTAGTCGCAATTGATGGCTCAGGCCAGTCCGGAACCGCAACTTTGACTACCAAAGGCTCGGCGCTTCCTCCATTGTCCTGAATGGGCTATCCACAGATACACCCATCATTGGCCGCTTCAAGCCATAAAACAATTTATGAATCAAAATGACAAGAGCTTCAAAACTGAATCTATCACTGTCTACGAACGAGTCGGCGGTGAGGTGTTCTTTGTTGAGCTTGTTAATCGATTCTATGAGTTCGTAGAGACTGACCCCGTGTTGAGGCCTCTCTATCCCCATGACTTAAAGCCTGGCAAATGGCATCTGGCCTCATTTCTAGCACAGTATTGGGGCGGGCCGCCGCAGTACTCAGCGGAACGCGGCCATCCACGGCTTCGACAGCGTCATATGCCATTTCCAATCGGCCAGGCGGAGAGGGATGCTTGGGCCACCCACATGCTCTCGGCACTGTCCTCCATGAACGCTCCCTTCCATGAGGCCGCACTGATGGCGGAGTATTTTGAGCGCACTGCTACGCTGATGATGAATCATTAACAGGCAAATCATAGGAGGTTGTCATGCAGATACTCACAATCCTATGCCCAGCGCATAACGTAAATGAAGACATAAGCCTGCCTGAGACATATCCAGGTGTGGGCTATACCGGATCAATGGTGTACGAGGGAGATATCCCGTGTGGTGCTACCCTCCCAGACAAGCAAGCGATTTTACACGTAAGGATTCACCTACCAGTGGTACGCTTCGAAAAAGTGGAACTGGTCAGAGATCCTGAATGAAATTGTCGAACAAGAATACTATCTCAAATCATTGTTCCACTTCCATGAGCTTTCTCAAGAACCCCAAACCTCTTCTCTCTAGCGTACAATGAGTTCTACATTGAGCGGACATTCGACGAATCAGGGTACCAGTTCTTCCTGTTGTTCAACGCGGAGAAGAACATATTCATCTGGGTACTCAACGAAGAGGAACTTATTCCAGATATCCTGGAGCCTATTGAGGACGACCTTCTGTCGGGCAAGCAAAGCGGGTTTGCTTTCTGGATTGATTCTGCCAATGACAACCGTAAGGTGCTTATCGCGATACGTGGCCAAAGTGCCGTTCGCAACGATTACTACGATGGCCCATTTGATCAGTTAGCCGATAATTATGTCGATGAAATCCAAATATCTGAGTACATGCAGAGGGCATCGCCTTCGCTGATAGGGCGCATCGACAAATACGGCTATTTCACAGATCGTGCACAGTGCAGAGTGTCTATATCCCCATACTACGTATACTTTACCCTGCAGTCTCTTTCTCAGTTCCTAGCAATGGCTAAGGAGGCAGAGAATCCTTATCAGTTCATATCCACCGGACGGCTTCCAAGCCTTTAGCCTTAAAGCTGTGCTATAAATGCCTTGTCCTTAAGCCAATGTAGGGGCTAGGCATTATACGTTTGCATATCTGCGTATCCAGGACATGTACGTCGTTGCGATGAGACTATATCCACTGCTATATTGCCGATTCCTTGGATTTCTTCGCAGTGATGGCTTCCAGTATCGCTCCAGGCGTCATAGGCAGCTTGGTCATACGTACACCGATTGCATGTGAGACGGCATTCGCTATGGCTCCCAGTGGGGGCACGATGACAATCTCACCAACAGCTCGCACTCCAAATGGATGACGTAGATTCGGTACTTCAATAATTACGGTATCAACCATCGGCATATCCAAGCTCGTAGGCATTCGATAGTCCAACAGGCTGGAGTTAGCCATTGTACCGTCTTCTGTGATGAAATACTCCTCATGTAGTGCCCAACCAATTCCCTGTAGGGCCGCTCCCTGCATTTGGCCTTCAACGTATGCGGGATAGATTGCCTTACCGGCATCTATAAATGTGGTATAGCGTAATATGATCACCTTTCCGGTCTCAGGGTCAATCTCAACATCCACCATATGACCGCCCAATTGCGCTCCCACACCTCCTTGGGTATCTATAGCCGAGCAAGTGACCAGGCCACCTGTCGAAGGAAGCTTGCTTGCAAGTTCTTTGAAGCTGAGCTTATCTTCCGTGTTCTTTGTGCAGATAAAAGTTCCGTCTAGAAATTCCACATTCTCGGGTTGTACCTCCCACACTCGAGCAGCGCGAGCACTCATCTGCCGGATGACCTCTTCCGCCGCTGTAATGGCAGCACGTCCGGTGTCGAATGTTATGCGGCTGCCGTTGGTGCCGCCAGTGTAACCCACAGAGTCAGTGTCTACGATAGTTGGATTCACGTCCTTAACGGAAATACCCAACACCTCTGCGGCCTGCATAGCAACCGAGGTACGAGTACCACCGATGTCCACAGACCCACTGACGAGATTTATGGTGCCATCGGCAATGACGTTTATTGTCACCGAGGAACCGCTGCCACCACCATTTAATCTGTATCCCACGGCTACACCGCGTCCACGATTTGGGCCTCCCAGAGGGGAGTTATAGTGTGGATGAGCCTTCATGGCTTCTTCAACTTCCTCGCATCCAAAGTGGAGATGAGTTACTCCACTTGGCGCCCGATCCCCTTCATGAACTGCATTCTTAAGCCGAAAGTCCATGGAATCCATACCAAGTTTCTCTGCCACCTCATCTATGACAGACTCAACCGCAAAAGTTGCCTGTGGTTGGCCAGGTGCACGGTATGCAGCAGTCTTTGGCTTATTAACCACCACGTCATAGCCATTCACCAGCATATTGTCCATCTTGTATGGCCCAAACCCACCCATGGCTCCTGTCCCCACTGAAGAACCTGGGAAGGCTCCAGCTTCATATGCAAGATAAAGTTCGGCGGCGGTAATGCGCCCACTCTTGTCTGCACCTATCTTGCACCTCATATGAGTACCGGAGGCAGGGCCAGTGCCCTCAAACACCTCCTTACGTGTCATAGAAATCTTGACTGGATAACCAGATTTCCTTGATAGAATGGCAACCACAGGATCCAGGTATGGAGTTTGTTTACCACCAAAACCACCGCCTATCTCCATAGGCACAACCTTTACCATGGATTCTGGAATGCCCAGGATTGCGGCAGTGGATGCCCGAATTGGGAAAATACCCTGTGTAGCAGTCCAGATAGTCACATGTCCGTCAACTGACCAAAATCCTGTGGATGTCTGGGGTTCTATGTAGCCCTGATGAACCATTTTCGTATGGAACTCTCTCTCAACTGTAACATCAGCGTCCTTGAATCCCTGTTCCAAATCTCCACGCTTCCATTGGATATGTTCGGCGATGTTGCTAATGACACCAGTATCTTCCCCTGTACCAAACCGTTCAACGCGGAATGTAGTTGTTATGTTCTCAAGAATTAGTGGTGAGTCCGCTTTCATCGCTTCCTGCACGTCTAGAACCGGAGTCAATACATCGTATTCAACCTGTATCAACCCAAGTGCTTCTTCTGCAATGTGAGGACTTGTGGCAGCTACTGCCGCCACCGCGTGGCCCTTATATAGAACTTTCTTGCTGGCAAGAACGTTCTCAGCCACCATGCGTAAACTACCGCGAGTCTCTGCGAAGTCCAACACCTTCCTATCGTCCACTATAGCGAAGTCCTTTGCCGTAGCCACCGCCTTAACTCCCGGGAGTGCCTCAGCTTTACTTGTGTTTATAGAGCGTATGACCGCGTGTGCGTGTGGGCTACGCAGTATTTTCCCGTGTAGCAGCCCCACCATCTGAATATCGGCTCCATACTTGGCTCTACCAGTTACTTTATCCACCCCATCGTGCCGAATAGGATTAGTGCCAACGACCTTGAATTGCCTCTTAGATTTGCTATCTTGATCTGTTGTTATGGTCATATTAAATCTCCATCAATTATATTCATCTATCGTATTAACTAGCATTTCTCCTGTCAATGACACTGTCCGTATAACAATCTTTTTAGAAACAGCAGACCCTAGATTTCAATAGACATTCCACCGCATCAGTCTTTTGAGAAATCCTACTAGGCCATTCTAACTATGGCAAACACATCAAATACTAATGATTTGACTCTCACTATCACTTGTAATCCTATCTAAAAGTCGTATTCAGTGATGTGATGTCAGTTAAGAGGCCATGCCATTAGATCTATCTAACGTGAGGAAGTTCGGTTAACAAATCAATGCCATGATTGTAAACCTGCGCCAACTCGAACGGGATATCGCTGTCAGGAAACAATTCCACAAGTTTACCCTTTAGTTCTTCTTCAGTCGGACGCTCAGATCCCAATCTATGCATCTTAACCACAAATCCATAGAAACGCTGCCAGTCACCAGATTGACCCTTAAACGGTACCATCTGTACTGCTCTCCTCAGGGCTTCGAGACTCTCTCCTGTGAATGGCATGTTTCTCCTCACTGATTACAGTATTGCATTATTGTAGCATCGTCACATTATGAACTGCGTAGCGAACTCCCAAGTTGTTACGTGTAGGCGCTACGACCACGGTACGATCGAAAGGGTCGTAACAGAGACCTTAACACTTTAGGCAAATCTTGGAACAACTTCTGTACCCAATTACTACATGTACTACAAAATGAGATAGAATGAAAATTGAGCTAAATGAGCCGCGCGTCAAGAATCCTGATACCGTGAGTGTAAATCGGCACCAATAAATCTGCCAATTCTATGCGGCCCATCTCACCAAGCTCAACATACAATTCTGCCTCCGTAGGTCTATGGGGTAAATCATACATCTGATTGATATAGCAATAGAAGCCATACCAGTTGAACGGTTGGTTTATAGCATCAGATCCCTGCAGTGCCTCTGTAAGCGCTTTCCGAGTCGCTTTAGTAATCATAACGATATTATATAAGTCTTAAATATTCGAGGCAAATGATGGTTGTATCGTGACTTAGTAGACATCTGGTACGCTTCAACTAGCGCACTCATTAATTACAGTCACATCTCCATCAGGACTTCTGCTTTTTTTTGAGCCTTATCAAACCTCTCTGCATCGAGTAAGCCTGTGTTTCCCAGCAGATACAAAAGAAACGTGTCTAGCTGCTGGGACATCGGCATACGCTCGTTCTTTGGTAACTGCTCATCGCAA